>CETH01008562.1_pt1 | contig 30087 bp, 21 predicted proteins | sample 361461 | NCBI WGS metagenome assembly CETH01 (sample SAMEA2622695, study PRJEB7988) | marine metagenome | isolation source: saline water (ENVO:00002010), including
CGTGTATGGTTCGGATCTAGACTACACTGCCTCGTACATCAGTACTGGCAGCGTTGGTATGACTGACGGAGACTACTTCGGTGTCACTTCCTACGCTACTACTGTTGGTACCTTCACAGACGGCGACCAGGGCTACCAGATGTCAGACACAGACGGTATTGCTCAACTGACATTCGCCAATGTTGCAGACGCTGACACAGTAAGCATGGATATCTTCGTCCAGAGCACTGGATGGGAGTCTTCAGACTACATCACCGTGAGCTATGTCGGAGCGACCTCGACGACCACTCTACTGGACACCAATGGATACGACATCGATACCGACTTCGGTACTATGGAAGGCGTGTGGACCACAATCTCCGCTGATGTATCTGGTGCTGGATACTTGTTGGTCGAGTTTGCTTCGAACTCCGGTTCTGAGGCGATTTACATGGACAACATCGTATTCACCTCCGATTCTCTAGATGAGGACATGGATGACGACAACGACGGCTACAACGACACAGTCGACGATTGTCCGTTCGATGCCAATGAGCACATCGACTCCGATGGCGACGGCTTCTGTGATGTACAGGACACTGACGACGACAACGACGGCACCTACGATCTGAACGACGAGTTCCCGCTGAACCCAGACGAGCAGACTGACAATGACCAGGACGGAATCGGTGACAATGAAGACACTGACGACGACAACGACGGTATCGAAGACTCTCAGGACGCGTTCCCGAACGACCCAACTGAGTCTTCCGACCTAGATGGTGACGGAGTCGGTGACAACGCTGACACTGATGATGACGGCGACAATGTGCCTGACGACGAGGATCCATTCCCAACTGATGGTAGTGCATGGGTCGACACCGACGGTGACGGCATAGCTGACTACACTGGACCTCCACCATTTGCTGGTGACTTCGAGGCTGGCTCTCTAGGCGGTGGCTGGACCACCAGCGGTGATGAGCCATGGTCAATCGTGAGTTCGACAGCCAACTTGGGTGGATCATACTCTGCTCAGGCCGGACCAATCACTCACAACCAACAGTCTAAGCTGGAGATTGTAGTGAATGCAGTCAACGGTACAGGCCAGTTCTCTTACGATGTATCTTCAGAGACTAACTGGGACTTCCTAGTGTTCTGTGTCGATAACTCTGCTAACTGTCTGAGAACCTCTGGTTACACAATGCGCTGGTCTGGAGTCACATCTGGAACCTACACGTTCAATGTGGTCGCTGGTTACCACACATACACATGGGTATACTGGAAGGACTCATCAGTAAGCAGCAACGCTGACACTGCATGGATTGACGATGTGGATATCCCAGTACCAACTGGAATAACCAACCTAGACCCAGACGACGACAACGACGGTACTCTTGATGCAGATGACTTGGATCCACTGGATCCATGTGTCGGCCTAGATACTGACGGCGACGGTATGTCGGACAACCTAGGCACAACAATGCTGAACGGCTCTGCTTGTGACCCAGCTGACTACACGATTGACGACGACGACGATGGCGATACATGGTCCGATTCCGATGAGGCAACTTGTGGAACCGATGGTCTAGACTCCAACTCGACACCGGATGACTTCGATGGCGACTTGGTCTGTGATGTCATGGACAGCGACGATGATAACGACGGCTTCGATGACGATGTCGATGCATTCCCATACGATCCGAGCGAGGTCAACGATAACGACAACGACGGAACGGGCGACAATGAGGACACTGATGACGACAACGACGGTATTGCCGACGGTCTCGATGCATTCCCGAACGACGCTACCGAGACGGATGACTTCGACGGTGATGGAATTGGCGACAATGCAGATACCGACGACGATGCTGACGGTGTGGAAGATGTGGACGATGCATTCCCATTCAACCCAAGCGAGTGGGATGACACTGACGGCGACGGAATTGGCAACAATGTCGACCCAGATGACGACGGCGATGGAGTGGCTGACGTAGCCGATCCGTTCCCATTAGACTCATCCGAGTCCGCTGACGATGACAACGACGGCATTGGTAACAATGCTGACACTGACGACGACAACGACGGATATGACGATGCGGACGATGCCTTCCCAGAGGATTCCACTGAGTGGAATGACATGGACGGCGACGGACAAGGCGACAACTCTGACGCTGACGATGACGGTGATGGAGTCAACGACGGTATCGATGTCTTCCCAGAGGATTCCTCAGAGTGGATTGACACTGACGGCGACGGAATCGGAGACAACTCTGATACTGACGACGATGGTGATGGCACTGCTGATGCAGATGACGCGTTCCCGCTGAATCCGTCCGAGGACAGCGATCTCGACGGTGACGGTCTTGGAGACAATGCGGACTCTGATGACGACAATGACGGTACTTCTGATGCTGAGGATGCATTCCCAGAGGATGCATCCGAGTGGATTGACACTGACGGCGACGGCACTGGAGACAACGCTGACACCAACGATGATGGTGACGACTACTCCGATGAGGTAGAGGCGAACTGCGGTTCGGACTCGCTCAAGGCCGATTCAGTACCAGCTGACTATGACGGCGACGGAATCTGCGATCCACTGGACACTGACAACACCGACGGTCCAGACTACCAGCCTGAGGAGGATACCTCCCTAGGATGGAGCAATGTAGTACCGGGCTTCCCGGCACTGTTCGCTGCTATCGCATTGGTCGGTGCAGCCCTTCTGGGCCGCCGCAAGGACGACTGAGTAATCAGTCGGACATAACCGGGATCGGGGGCTTAGGCTCCCGGTCCTGGAACCAACCTTTCTGCCGTTACATCGGCAATGCTGATAAGGCGCTGCATGGACCTGCTACTGTTAGTATGCCCGGCACTACGAGAGCTGAGATTAGGACACTGAAGGTAGGTCGCTATGTTGCATTGGAGGACAGTGCATACAAGATTCTGAGCATGTCCAAGTCGAAACCGGGAAAGCACGGCTCAGCAAAAGCTAGAATTGAGCTTGAGGACATTTTTACAGGACAGAAGAGATCTCATGTCGGAACCGTAACTGACAATATCAACATTCCAATTATTGAGAAGGGTTCTGCAATAATCACTCATATTCAGGGCGAGGAAGTTCACGCCATGGACAACAAGACCTACGAGACACTGATTCTACCAGTTGATTCTAGTTTGAATCTGGAATCAGGTAGGGAAGTTCAATGGATGGAAGCCATGGGCAGATATCGTATCACCCGAGATCATTAATTCGAATTTGACTGTACTTCGCTGTCAGCGGAGAAGAAGTATAAGCGGCTGACTGTGACCGTGGAGAGCGTAGCATGTCTGATGTGGAACGTTCTGCCTATCGGCAACCAGTCACGCCATCCGGGCTAGAGGCGATAGAGAAGGGAACTCTCACATGGTTAGATGAGGATATGTACAATAATCTGAATACTGGTTTACTTGAGCAGTACTTGGAAGAAAAGAATCTACAGGACTCCTTCGAAATCAGCCACTGGGATACTCGTAAAGTTCTGATTGGTATCTTGATTGGTGCTGTGTTCAGCGGAGTCACTGCTTACATCGGACTCAAGATTGGCCTTGCTGTTTCTGCAGCATGGTATGTTGCATATCTTTTGGGAATGGCACTGAAATGGTCACCCTCGGAAGTAAACATAGCAACTAGTGCGACAACTGGGGCGACACATGCATCAACGGGTTTCATCTTCACATTCCCTGCCATATTCTTGTTAGCCTATTCAGACGACTACATTGTTGGTGATGGACATCTGATTTCTTCGGTCGATACACTACAGCTAGCATTCATCGGCATCATAGCTTCGATGTTCGCTGGCTTTCTAGGAGTGATGTATTTCATCATTTTCAGACGTGTTTGGCTAGTCGAAGATCCACTACCTATGCCCGGTTTTGAAGCCACCCTGAAGATGCTTGACATTTCATCTGATGTCAGCAGTGGCGCTGCCGAAGCGGCCAGAGACTCTCTCAAGACCGTAGGTTTGTGGACTGTTCTCACCATGGGATTCATGTTCCTAATTGACTATCCTATGAGGTGGGGAAAAAATATCGCCGGCGCTCCCGGGAGTATAGCTGATTGGATTGCCATGACTCTATCTGGGGAAGAATGGGGACTGGCCTCGATATATACTGAGAGGTGGTTGCACCAACCAAGTAAACTCGTTGACATCAACGGGAATCCGATTGGCTATGCCCCATTCTCCGGGATTACTCCATATGAGTCTGGAAATATCTTCTCATACACTTTTCTTGGAGTAGAACTCAGTCCAACTCTTCTAGCGATTGGATGGTTCATGAAGTTCAGAGTGGCATTCCTAGTCAATCTCGGATCCATAGTAGCATGGTTCTATCTCGTCCCCCTAGTTGTCCTATTGGATACGCCAGTTTACGACGCTGCTTTAGGGCAGTATGTCGAGATTACAGAATACGGAGACATTTCGGCCCTTCCAGTATATCCAATTGTACAATGGAAAGCATTCCTTTCAATTGTCAGAACTATAGCAATAGGAGCAATTCTTGGAGGCGGCGTATATGGGCTACTGAAGATGGCTCCAACATTCATCAATATATTCGGAGATATCACTCGAGCCTTTACGGGAGAAAAAGGAGACGAGTTTGTAGAGGGCAAGGGCTGGTACGAATGGCCCCTTGAGCATATTCCTATCTTCATGGGCATTGCTTTCGTAGCGATGGTCGCGATTTTTGCTCTTGGAGGATTCCCAATAATCCCTGCATTGATCTTCGCAACCGTGCTTCTTGCTACCACATTCTTGCTTGGAGCAATTGCTGTCAGGGTAATGGGAGAGACTGGAATAGAACCAGTTTCAGGAACCTCATTCATCGTTCTACTAATGTTATTGCTAGTATTCCTAAATCTACCAGTAGGTCTGACTAGTGAGGAATCCGTATTGATGGCACTAGTGGGTACCACCGTTTTCGGTTCGGCAATCTCAATGTCCGGAACAGTAGTGGGAGACTACAAGAACAGCCTCTACATTGGAAATCGTCCTTATCATATCTCTAAGGGGAACATTATGGGAGTTGTTCCTGGTGCCATTCTAGGAGCAGGAGTGGCTATCTTCCTCTCGATGTTACTTGCTGACGGCAGTATCGATCTGCTAGCACCACAGGCTAACGCTTTCGCATCTTTCACAATCATACTCGCTGAGGGACAGGGAGATTGGTATGCACTGGCTCTTGGCTTCGCATTGGGTGCCTTTGCTGAGTGGGCCACAGGAATGGGAACTTCATTTGGACTAGGCATGTATCTTCCAACCCCTGTCACCTTCCCAATGCTTGCCGGAGGTGCTGCACGCGATTGGTGGGAGAAGAGACGTCTACTTCCAAAGGTGGAGGAGATACGCCTTTCAGAGGGATCCGCCGCATCGGAGAAGAGCAGAGCACTCATGCTTCTGTTCACATTCATGGTGGCGGCAGGGGCTCTAACCGGAGAGGCATTCTTCGGAGTTGAGTCGGCTGTGATGGCGGTGACTGATGAACTTGAGACTGAGCAGGAGTATCTACCAGATTCGTGGACTGAGGACACATATTTGGATGAGATGATAGATGCTCCGGATAGTGACTTTGGACATGTTTTGGGCTATGCAACCTCCAGAATAGCCTCCGATATTTCGGATGGGAAAGAACCGTCTTGTCAGATTCTTCCTGAATCGGTGATTTGTACTGAAACAATGAGTATCAAATCTTGGTGGCCCCAAGCTAGGTTCGCAGGCTTCTTTGTTGTGAATATAGCATTGGCCGGACTAATTTTCGTGTTATTCCGAGCTGCAGGAATAATCGGAGTCAAGAAGGAAGGAGGCGGCTCTGATGTCATGGATGCAGAAATCGCTGGTTGAGATGCAGATGAATGAATCAAAACCACCTCTTTTTGCATGGGGCATTCTGTTTGTAGCCTTGATTGCAGTATCGAGCGCTGGCGTAGTTCTGCAGTCAATGAGCGAAGTACCCCCATTACTCCGTGCTTCATGGCGAATGCAGGGTACAGCGCTAGTTCTTCTCCCAGGATTCATCTTTCAGTATTCACGATTAGGGAAAGGAACTGTCAATTCTAGAGATTGGAGTATTATGCTTGTTTCAAGCATCTTCCTAGGTGTGCATTTCGGTTCTTGGGTTTGGTCACTTGATCATACAAGCCTCGTACACAGTCTACTGTTTGTTTCAATTCACCCTATTGTCCTAGTACTTCTCATGCCCCTGATTGGAGTGGCTGTCCGTAGAGGACATGTCCTTGGAGTAGTGATTGGAGTCGCCGGCGCTCTTCTATCCCTAGGTGATATCGAGTCCGGAGGGGAAGTAACAATGGCAGGGGATGCCGCGGCATTTCTAGGAGCCGTGACAGTAGTTGGGTATTTGTTGGCGGGAAGACATCTACGTTCTGATAGACAAATTCCAATCTTTGTCTATGCATTCCCGGTCACACTAGGTGCTGGGATTTGGCTTTCATTGGCTGCAATTTCTCAAGAAGGGGCCAGTTTAACCGAAACGATACCAGAACTATCTTTGTTTGGCTGGAGTGACGCTATTTGGCTGTCCTGGATTGCATACCTATCCATTGGACCTGGACTAATGGGTCATACAGGAATCAATACTGTTCTACGCTGGATAGCTCCAATCACGGTATCTATCACTCTCTTGTTCGAGCCAGTAGTGGGCGGAATAATTGGGTGGCTTTGGGAGGGCGAATTAACTCTAGGATCGTGGACACTACTCGGGGGGCCTCTGATGCTTGCCGGAGCAATCATGGTGACTTTGGAGGAGTATTCCCCAGGAGTCGCGACAGACACTGATTGAAGAACCTCCAAGCATGCCCCGGTTCATGGACAAGCCAGCCCTATTCCTTACTAACGACGATGGTGTAGAAGCTCACGGACTACAAGTTCTAATCAAAGAATTACACACGCAAGGCTATCCAATAGTAGTACTCGCACCTGCAAGCGAACAGTCATGCTCCGGTATGAGGCTTACACTCGATCACAAATTAAAACTCGAGGAACGTGTAGACCTTGCCAATTCAATCAGAATATCCAATGGCCCTCCACTTAGAATATTCAGTCTAGGAGGTACACCTTGTGATTGTGCCATTGTAGCAATTGATGGAGGACTCGACGCATGGGCACCTGAAATCAGACCTACAATGTGTATCTCAGGAATCAATCAAGGCCCCAATCTTTCAGTCGATGTCCTGCACTCTGGAACTGTGTCGGCTGCTCGTGAAGCCTCTCTCTACGGAATGCCTTCAATAGCACTCAGCCTTGCTACATATGAGCATTCTAACTTTGATGAATCACTACCTGCAATGATTTCAATCATAGATGCCTGTGCTGCTAAACTACCCTCCTCTCCAGTCAATTTAGGTAGACCTGAAGGCAGTAAGAGAGTGCCAAAAGGTTCCGACATGAGACAATTGGTAATGTCAGCCTTTGCAAATGGTGATTTGATTCTGAATGTAAACTCTCCTAGAAAGTGGAATGGATCTATCCAGACCGTCGAACTAGGTTGCAGGTGGTACCGTAACGCCATAGATATTCGAGATATCGAGAAATATGATGTTGGATTCAAAGTCGGTGCTTCAAAAATTGTAGAAGAAGACATGCCAGGAACTGATTGCAATGCAATTAATTCAGGGGCAGTTTCAGTTACTCCCCTGTCTTCTTGGCCAATAAACCATCCACTAGGGATAAGTCCGGAGATGATTGAAGCAGCTACAACATCCAACTCTACTGGGCTTCCGTTATGGTTGCACTAGTAACCATCTAAGTGATGGTGGACAATAGAGATGCATGAGTGGCCCTGTAGCCATTTATCACCCAGGGAAGCGCTTTCGTAATTGCTTAGAAGTTCTAACTCTGCATCAGTGAATGGTTTGTGGTCTGAAAGAACAAATCCAATTTCTCCTCCAAAAGAAAAATCTCGTACTGGTGTTCCATTAGCATCCATAACAAGTATCTCACAACCTTCTTGAGTCCACTCCTGCAATGTCTCTCCAATACTTCCTCCGGAATGGGCAATTCCATGTGAATACTCTCGCCAAAACCCTACAGGAGGAATCTGAGTTTTTGTAACAGCTCTGACATGTCCAGAAATTGATCTCTCATCGGGATGTACTCCTTTGAGTGAATTGCCATCAAACTTAATTCTCCGAGAACCATCTCCTTCCAAGTGCAATACAATCTGAGTATCTTCTCTGATCCCATGTGAAATGAACAACGCTGAATTAACCGCTCTAAGTAAAACATCCAGCCTACCTGCGCCTCCTGCGAGGTCGTTTAGAGAGAATTCACCCTTAGCAGGAACTTCATGTCCAATTATCGCGAATCTACGACTCAGGATTTCACCCCAAATCTAAATCCATATCGTCGACATCCATCATCGATTTCATCTTACGTCGGAAACCTCGATCTCCTTTCATTCCACGCATCATCTTACGACTTCGATTCCATTGGGCCAACAATTCCTTGACATCTTTCTCTTCTACGCCCGAGCCTCTAGCAATTCTTCTAATTCGGCTTGATTTCAGAAGAATCGGAACATCCTTTTCCTCCTGGGTCATAGAGTCCATGATTACTCTATACTTCTCGAGATTACCTTGCATTTGCTTCTTTTGTGCCATACTCATACTACCCATTCCTCCGAACATAGCATCGGGCAGATGGGAAAGCATCTTCTCGACACTTCCGATTTTACTCATCATCTCCATTTGGCTATACATGTCAGTTAGGGTGAATCTACCCGACATCAGGCGCTGTGCTAACCTGTTTGCCTCTTCTTGATCTAAATCTCCAGGGGCCAAGTCGATAAGTCCCTTGATATCTCCAAGTCCGAGCAATCTTGAGATGAATCTATCAGACTCGAACTTCTCTAAGTCCTGTACCTTCTCTCCTTCTCCGATGAAAACAATCGGAGCACCAGTAGCTGATACAGCACTAAGTGCACCGCCTCCACGGGCAGTACCGTCAAGTTTGGTTACAACTGTACCAGTCACTCCTACGAGATTGTGAAATGTTTCAGCGACCGGACCAGCTGCTTGTCCTACTTGTGCATCAATAACAAGGAATCGCTCAGTCGCATTCGCAATCTTCGCGATGTCTGTTAACTCGTCTCGCAATTCCTCATCAAGACTATCGCGCCCAGCAGTATCAATAATTACAACCTCGGCATTTCCTACTTGCTTGATTCCGTTGCGAACTATAGTCACGGCATCCTTCTCATCAGGTTCTCCGTATACATCCACATTAGTATCCTCAAGCAGTTGTTTAAGTTGCTCATATGCACCAGGACGATGCACATCGGCCTCAATTACAGCTACCTTGACACCATGTCTCCGTCTCCACCAATCGGCTAATTTCGCTGTGGTAGTGGTTTTACCCTGCCCATATAGTCCGACCATCAGAATGGTCTGATTGTGAGGCATTATCTCACGAGGACTTCCAAGAAGTCGAACAAGCTCGAGGTAGACCAGATTCATTGCATGTGTCTCTAGTTTGACACCCGGCCGAGGTTCTTCCTCCAACAGTCTCCTCTCGATCCTCTCGGTGAGTTCCTTAGACTGCCTGACATTGAAATCAGCCTCTAAAAGAGCCTTACGAAGAGCCCTACTGAGCTCCTTAGCAGTCTCCTCATCCACCTTGCGCTTACCCCTCAGCAGACCAACGGAACCCATTATGCGTCGCTTTAGCCCGTCCAGCGCCATGCTTACGGGTCCTGATTGTGTGGTTTGAACATTATCTGAGGCGTGGGACTCAAAACCGATGTGCTATGGCCAATCGTGGCAGTCGAGTTGTGGCAGACGCAAGTTGCGTTCGCAATTGGCCTATTGGGCATCTATGGAGGTTGGAAAGGCACAATTTCGAAGATGACAGGCTTCTACGACTTGGCAGGGGCAGTGAAACACCTAATTTACGGCATAATTGTAGGTATGATTCTAGCAGTATTTGTAGACAGAATCATCCTTTCTTCTATAATTCTGCAGATACTGAACATATTCGGAGCCTTCGCAGTTGCTGTACTGATTGCAGCTGCTGAGTCAGCATTCGTACTATTCCTACTATCTCGTTCAAGGACCACCTCATTGCGAGCTTCTCCTCCATTCGGATGGGCCTTGGGCCTTGGAATTGGATCTATGCAGGCATGCGTGCTGATTTTCCGTTTATTTGATCAGGAACTAGCATATTCAGACTATTCTGGAGTTAATGTGATTAGCCTGACGCTTGCAATTGTTATCGCCCTGTGTTCATCTCTAGGGCATGCTCTACTGGCTTGCTGGCAGGGGGCAGAATTACTCGAAAACAACAGATTGCGTCCCTATGTGGTATCAACAGTATATCGGGGTGCTCTTACAACACTCCTAGTATTGTCACTTTTCACTCCATTCACTCTAATCGCCGTATTACCCGGTTTGGCGTTAGCTTGGAATAAGGCCCAATCAAATTGGCTTCCTTCTGGAATGACTCCAGCAGCAAAACAGGCCTATAGACGCACAACTCGACAATCGGAAAGACACAAAGAAGCCTCAGAAAGAAGAATTAGAGGGGAATATGTCGACTCAGACGAATAATCGTTCAATATGCGCATTAAGTCTGTTTGAAGCATAGCAATGGCGCAGTATTATATCCGCCCCGCCGAGGGTTTCACCACATGCGAGTAATCATCGCTGGCGCAGGTGAGATTGGTCGAGGTGTTGCCGCGGCCCTGAGGCAAGAGAGTAGAAGCGTAGCTCTAATCGATCCTAATCCAACTGCAATCATCGAATCTCAGAGTCTTGATTGCTTGCTTATTACTGGTAGCGCATTGTCTCGCGAATCTTTGCTAAGAGCAGGAATAAGTGACGCAGAGATTGTTGTTTTGGCGACTAATGATGATGAAACCAACCTCCTAGGCTGTGCATTTGCAAAGAAGGTCTTCGGTGAACAAGTGGGTGACAAAAGAAGTAGCGGACTTACTGCCATTGCTAAGATTCGAGACCCTTTACTGCTTGATCCATCTAAGGGTGCAGGACCTTTGGAGAATTGGTCTAGAGCCGACCATGTGGTTTGCGCTTCCGATGAGATTGTCGAACAATTAGCTGCAGGACTCCTCGCTCCCTCTATTAATGAGATTCTACCTCTAGGAGAGACATCTTGGATTGCTGTTTCCGAAGTAATGGAGAATTCACCTCTAATTGGAACAAAGGCAAGTCAAGTCGGTGAGATTTTCGTCGGAATACCATCTATCTATGCAATTAGGAACCCTGGTGAGAAGGGAAACATTACGACTGGAGACGAAATTATTCAGGAAGGCCAAATTCTCGCTTTCGTCTCTCGCTCTACAGATCAATTCCCTCAGATTACTAGGGCTGTCGGTAGAAAGGACGAGGATTTTCCCGAGAATGCCCAAGTGGCAATCTTTGGTGCCAGTAACTTTGGATCTAGACTAGCCAAGCATTACCTAGCAAAAGGCTCCAGCGTAATCGTCATTGAACCAGACCTCGATTTAGCAAACGAATTGGTCGGCTCACCTATAGGGAGCAGCAAGAGACTCGATGTAATTCATGGAGATCCTCAGGATGAGGAGTTACTAAGTGAATTAGGAATCGACAGTCATGATATCGCAGTAGCTGCCTTGGATGATGATAATCTAAACATCGCTATTTCGATGCGTGCTAAGGACAAGGGAGTCCCGAGAACTGGGTTATTGCTCAAAGATAGAGCACTGGTTGAAGCCGTTCAGAGAATTGGCCTAACCCGCCCAGTTAGTCGTAGATTAGTGACGGTAACCTCTCTACTGAAATCAATCCACATGAATGTACCAGGTACATATCAAGTCATACCTCCAATGCCCTCAATTATTTCCATCTCCGCAGAAGTAAGTCCAAACCACTCTTTTGTAGGGAAATCAGTTAAGAAGGCCGAGAAGGCAATAGGTGCGAGAATTGTTCTAGTAGACAGGCAAAACGATAGTGGTGAAGTCGAAGTTCTCAAGCCCTACATGGTCGATACAATTGATGTCGACGACAGGATCTACATGTTCCTTTCAAAGAGCGACCTGAAGAAGGTCGAGAGGGCATTGGAGAACTGAAGATGCGCTGGGATGTAGTAGGCCTCGTACTCGGCTGGACTATCAGATTGATTGCGATCCCTCTATTGCTATTGTTCCTATACAGTGGATTCGTTGAGTCCGAGGGCCTAGAGTATGCCGCCATGACATATCTGCCCTCCTTTTTTCTTTCAATAATCATTGGACAATCTTTGGTTTCTTTAGCCGAAAACTCTGACGCATCCTCTAGGGTAAGAGATCGAGAGGCATTCGCATCGGTTGCATTAGGCTGGATTCCAGTTGTCGCTGTTGGCTCACTACCGTTCTGGCTCGGCGGTGCGTTCTATGGTCCGAACGAATTCTTCGCCAATGACACTGACTTTTGGGGGATGATGGGCGGTCTGCTACATTCTTGGTTCGAGTCCATGTCTGGATTCACTACTACTGGCGCTACAGTGATTGATATTCCTACCAGTCCGATATGTGCTGAAATGACAGTAGATGATGATTGTATTGGCAGCCAAAACCGGAGTATTCTAGTTTGGCGTTCTGTATCTCAGTGGCTCGGCGGAATGGGAGTAATTATGCTGGGTTTACTGATTCTATCCAGAGTTCTCGGAGGGGGCATGTCACTTGCCCGCGCCGAACTTACAGGGCCTACAATGTCCAGATTAGGGCCGACCTTGCAGTGGACTGCTAGGCGTCTTTGGATGATTTATGTAGTATTGACATGTTTAGAATTCGGTATGCTATATTTCATTGGCGGCATGGGAATGTTCGATGCCGCTAACTATTCACTGACAACTCTGCCCTCTGGTGGCTTTGGAACCTCTGATGGCGGAATTATGGCCTTTGAATCTGCTAGAGTTGAGAGTATCATCATGATATTCATGCTTTTAACTTGTATCAATTTCAGTTTGTTGCACCTTGTCCTAGCCGGTCGCTCAGGAGAGGTTTGGAAGGATGAAGAACTTCGAAGTTATTTGCTAATCCTCCTAATTGCTTGGCTTGCAATGACACTCAACCTCTATCGCTCAGCAGGAGACTTGGGGGCTCTCGAGTCACTCAGACATTCATTATTCCAGGCAATTTCAATCTCTAGTACGGGATATTCTTCCGCCGACTTTGCTACATGGCCTGTATTCAGTCAGTTTGTATTGCTTCTATTGATGGTCATTGGTGCTTCTGCAGGATCTACTGGTGGAGGTCTGAAAGTACTCAGAATTAGAATAGCATTCGAGCTTGCAAAGAGAGAAGTTGTCAAGATTATACAGCCTCGACAAGTTGTAGCAATCAGATTCAACGAGCAGATAATCGAAGAAAGAAAGGTTTGGATTGTACTTGGCATGATTAGTTCATGGATGGTCCTGGTTACATCATCAATGCTGGCAATTTCTCTTCTAGAGCCGACACTGACTATGACGGATGTCCTATCGATTTCCGTTTCACTACTGGGCAATACCGGTCCAGCTTTGGGGGCGTTCGGACCTACTGCAACATGGGCAACTCTCAGTGAACCTTCGATGTTGATAGCAACCTTACTGATGTGGTTGGGCAGACTTGAGTTGCTAACTGTTCTAGTTCTATTACATCCTAGAACTTGGTCTGGTACAGATTAATCAGAATGAGTCTAGTGAGAACTGAGTACTATCTGAACTATCATCCTTAGTTGGTTCAGGATCCTCAACTATCTCTTCGTTCTGTACTTCTTCTAATTCAGAATCATACATCTCAATTAGTTTGGTAGCAATCTTTCGGTTTCTTGGTATTCCATGCAGGGCTAAATGGCCAACGGCCTCCAAACCTAGATGCTTTGAGACTGTAAAGTCCTCAGGGTTGGCGCCTAGATTATCTTCATGAATTGCTAAAAGACTTGGCCAGAGATCTTCGCGGACTGACGCTTTGCTTGCTCCCAAATCTTCTGACATCTGGCTAACAACAGTGCTTGTTCTCCAAGACTCAGAGCCCCTTCTGAGAAAGTCTGGGTAGCCAATGTAAGGATCGGAATTAGGATCTCTTGCCCGATATGAAACTGCGGCCTGAGAAGTCAGTACTGAACCCCAGTACCATGAACGAAATGCTCTGTTGATGAATTTTGTAGCTAATGCTCTATCTGCCAAACACATTGCATTACTGATTCTAGCTAGTACCTCGGGGTCGAAAACAGTCTGATTGTTCCAAGCGAACCACGAGAGCAAACCATCTGGGTCTTTGTCGGAAGACATCAGTACCAAACCAGCCTCTTTACCGGATTTCGATTTGTACACCTCGCGCATTGCCTTGAATATGTCAATCTGCGAGTCTCTGACTGAGACTTCGGTGAGGGAAGAAACGGCTTCTAGATCGATATGCCCTTCTTCTATAGCACAGATTGCCTGTAAATCTCGTACTAATGCCCTGAGATCTCCTGGGTTGTCTTCAATCAAGGACTCCAATGCTCCCGGGTCAATGCTTCTATTCTCCGCATCTAAGACTCTGTGTGCCACTCTTCTAAGGTGAACTTTCCCTACACGATTGAATGCAATCATTTCAGCCTTAGATAGCAACCTGTCTCGGTTTCTTTTCCAACTACTATTTCTCCCCCACAGTTTCATCGGTTCGTTACAAGTCATGATTACTGGTTGCTGCGTATTTTCCAAAAGATTGAGCAACTCAGCCTTGCCACCCGTATCTCCTTTCAGAACAGTGGCATCTTCCGAAGGCTCTAGTGAGGACTCAATCCTCTCGTCCGAAATTCTAGCAAAACCCCCGCTGAGATGATCGACCTCATCCAGTAAAATTAGAGTCTTTGAGTTCGAATTTCCACCATTGACGAAACTATCCAGTGAGATATGTTGAGAGCCGTGGGTTGCTGCACTCCTTATCGATGCTGCATTACGATCAGCTGAGGCGTTCAATTCAATCACAGTCCAACCTCTTTCACTAGCTACAGCACGAGCCAGAGTAGTTTTCCCAACTCCGGGCGGACCGGATAGTAGTAATCCACGCTTCGCAGGGGAATCATTTTCCCAACGATCTAACCATTGCCTAATTTTCCTCATCGGAGTTTCGTTTCCTTCCATTTGATCTAACGAATTTGGCCGATACCTTTCGGTCCAATCGTCAACCGTCTGCTCCGCCATGTTATGTTGTGAAAACGAGACTCCATAAGATTCGCGTCAGAACAATGTGCCGAGATCTCCTCTAGAGAGAGTATCAATAAGGTCGTCAACAGAGCATCTAATCTGTTTTTGATCATCCCTGCGTCTGATGGTTACAGTACCATCTTCGATTGAATCATGGTCTACCGTAACAGCCCATGGGACACCTATCTCGTCTACTCTGGCATATCTTCTGCCAATTGACTTGGATGAGTCCATCTCTCCTTTACGGCCAGGGACCGCATTGACCCTTGATATGACATCGCGAGCAATGTCCATCATCCCGGGTTTATCGAATAGAGGTAGAACAGCGACATCATAGGGGGCAACTCTAGAGTTAAGCCTCATTACAGAGTATGGCTCACCTTCCTTTTCTGTCTCAGTAAAGGCATGATCTAGGATGTGCCAAACAATCCTATCAATTCCAAAAGCCGGCTCTATAACATGTGGAGTGAACCACTCACCATGCACAGTAACTTCGTCAGTTCTTCTTGTTACCATCTCGTCGGTAATATTGACCGTTGTACCGTCAGGTAGTTTCAAGTCGAAAGGTAGTTTACTAGGCAATTCAACTAATTGTGAAAGCGCCTCGACCACATTTCCGGCCTGACCTTTGAAAGCAGGTCCAATTGCTGATGACACTGGGGCTAGAACATCCCTGACTTCGTTTCTAGGATGTTCGTACTGCCTCCAGGCTCGCAATAGTTTGGATCCACTAGCCGCCTCATGAGATTCTAAGTCATGACAAGTTCGATTAGCAATGCCTACGCATTCCACCCAACCATGCTCTCCATGCAACTCACAATCCCAGCAATCTTCGGCGTAATGCGCCATTTCTGTGCCAGAATGCTGGCGAAAACGAATCTTTGATTGGTCTACGCCCACATTCACTAGATAATCCATAGTTCTAGCAATGAACCAAGCTACTGTCGGGTGACGAATAATTCCCTTTGAAAGTGCATCTGAGTAAGTCAACTTACACTCTCCTGCATATTCTCCTTCTGGATCTGGTACCATCATCACAGGCGTGGACCAAACGGACAAGTCAGGACATGGTGGCGATTCAGGATCAATGAAATACTCAAGCTCAGCCATATCGAACTCTCGTAGCCTAATCATTCCTTGACGAGGACTAATCTCATTCCGGTACCCCTTCCCAGTCTGAACGGCACCGAAAGGCAATCTTTGCTTGAAGTGGCGGAATAGAGCAGGATATAGCATGAACATGCCTTGAGCTGTTTCAGGCCTCATGTAGGCAGACCTGCCCCTACTCATCGCCCCAATCTTTGTTGAAAACATCAGATTCATCGGTCTGACTTCAGACCACTTTGTCTCAGAACAAGTAGGGCAAGAAATTACTGATAGAAACGACGAGACCTCATCCGCGGATAATGAGTCTGGGTTTTCATGCACATCTTCAAGCAGATGATCGGCTCTGAATGCAGATTCACAGCCTTCACATGATACCATCAGATCATTGAATTCACCGACATGACCACTAGCGACCAGAACAGGCTCAGGAGTCAGAGTGGGAGAGTCAACTTCTACAATGTCTCCCTGACTGGTCCAATGATCAATCCAAGAGTCTACTACCTTTCTTTTGATTCTAGCACCTACAGGGCCGTAATCAACCAGCCCGGACACTCCTCCATATATCTCGAAGGAAGGCAGTACAACCCCCCTGCGTCTTAGCAGAGAGGTTAGTCTGTCTACTCTCCTCTCGCTCATGTACTTCGAGCCAGAGTAGAGACTTTCAAGCCATCCTAAGTTAACAGTCTAGAGAGGTGATTGTAGAATATCAGCAGATTTACGAGTATCTCTCTAATCAGGGCCGTTCTAACCTCAGTAGTGTATGAAATTCAGAAGCATTCATTTATCCAATCAAAGCCCTGACAGCCGTACAGTGAGAGAAAATGCCAGAAATTCAGTACATACAGGATAGAATGGAGACCGAGGAACTCCTCGAAAATCTGTCTCCACCTGTTAGAAACTGGTTCAAGGAGAAATTCCCTGATTTCACAGATCCCCAGAAGATTGCAATACCTCGTATCATGAATGGTGAACATCTTCTGCTTTGCTCACCAACCGGTTCAGGAAAAACTCTGACCGCTTTCCTGTCGATTATTGATGACTTAGTTCGGAAATCATTGGACGGAACTCTAAATGATTCGGTACAGTGTATCTACATCTCACCAATCAAAGCTCTAGCGAATGACATCCAGAAAAATCTCATCGGCCCTCTAACAGAAATTAAGGAGAGATTCCTCCCTAGCAGGGCGAAAGATATCAAGGTCGGTCTGCGTACCGGGGATACCCCTCAGAAAGAAAGAGAAAGGATGCTCAAAAAACCACCACATATACTGATTACGACTCCTGAGTCGTTGGGACTTTCTCTTGCTTCCAAGCGATTCAGACCACTACTGCAAGAATTGCGATGGTTCATCATCGACGAAATGCACTCTCTAGTTCCTACAAAGAGAGGCACTCACCTTTCATTGTCGATGGCACTGATGGATACAGTAGTCCCAACTGATGTTCAGAGAATAGGAATCAGTGCTACCATGGAACCACTGGAGTCGGTGGCTGAGTACTTAGTTGCAAGTGACCCAAGAGAAACTGATCTAGAGCCCCAGAGCGTTTCAATAGCGAAAATATCGGGCTCTCGCGAACTTGACATGGATATTATTCTCCCAATAGCCAGATTCTCATCCACTCCTGTTAAGGAAATACTCGATCATAACATTGACAGAATCAAAGAGTTAGTTGAGGCACATACTACTACCCTGGTATTTGTGAATACCAGAAATATGACTGAGACGGTTGTTCAGAGACTAAAAATCGCTGGATTAGAAGGCGTAGAAGGACACCATGGTTCGATGGATAAGGCAATCAGACTAGATGTCGAAAATCGACTCAAAAATGGCCTTCTTAGGGCTGTTGTCTCATCATCCAGTCTAGAGATGGGAATAGACATCGGATCTGTCGATCTAGTCATTCAGGTTGGGTCCCCCGGATCTATTTCTACAGCACTTCAGAGGATTGGAAGAGCAGGGCATCATGTTGGAGGAGTTCCAAGAGCTCGGTTCTTACCAACATCTCCTCACGATCTACTCGAGTTAGTATCTCTACAGAATGCAATATTGCAGGGCTCTATGGACATGCTCAAGTTCCCAGAGAACTGCCTTGATGTACTTGCTCAGTTCGCCATCGGACTTTCGATTATTCGAGAATGGGACATAGATGAGGGATACGAATTAGTGACCTCATCATGGCCATACAGATCACTTCCTTACGATGATTACATCGAAGTTCTGGACTTGCTAGACGAGGAACGCAGAATATGGGTTGACTGGGAAGAAAATCGCTTCGGAAAGCGCGGTTTTGCTCAGATGATATATTACACAAACATAGGTACTATTGCCCCCGACAATAATTACCTTGTTTTTACATCCGATGGAACTTTAGTTGGACAATTATCTTCGTCTTTCGTATCGAGTTTGAGGAACGGAGATGTGTTCCTGCTAGGTGGTTCCACATACAGAGTCTCAAGCGTCATTGGAACCCGTGTGAATGTATCCTCTGCTACAGGTTACAGACCTACAATCCCATCATGGACCGGTGAGGCAAATAGCAGAACCTTCGAACTCAGCCAAGAAGTGCTTTCACTACTAGGGCATGTTTCTGTAAGACAACGCTTGGAGGACGACTCCAGAAAAATCCTGACCGATGCAATTGGACTCAACGCACCCGTTGCAAGCGCACTATCGGAGTTCTTTGAAGAACAAGGAGCTATGACTTTCCAAGTTCCTTCTTTGGATAGAATACTGGTTGAACAGATCGAAGGTCCACTTCCAACATACATAGTCACTACATGCCGAGGCAGAGCTTTCAACATGGCTCTAGGTTACCTATTCGCAGGTATTGCGGCTGAGGATAATGTTCTGGTGCATGAAATATCATTCGATGAGAATGGATTTATGATTAAGTTAAGCCACGAAGTTGAGATTTCTAGAATCCCGCTAGTATTTCGATCGGGAGATAGTATTGAGACTCTCAAGAGATACCTGCTCGACTCCCAATTGTTCGCAAAGAGATTCAGAGAAGTTTCATCCAGAAGCATGCTAAATCCACGACGCATTGGTGGAGATGAAGTCAGTCCCAAGCAATTCCAACAGAAGGCAGAACGCATCATGCAGAAACACCGAAAGTTGGAAGATTCCGTCATAGTTAGAGAAGTCGTCAGTGAGATACTTCACACCGACTTAGATATGCGGCAATTGGATGACTTCATGTCAAGAATGGACTCCGAAGATGTCCGTATTGTACATCGCAGAGTCAAGATGCCGTCTCCGTTGGGAATGACTTTGTTCATGTCCTCGTTTGAGGATTTATTGTCGTTGAGGACTAGGGCCTATCTCATTAAGGATGTAGATCCAGAGATTCTCCGCCGTTTGCTAGGAGCTAGATCGCTCGCAACGGAATTAGATGAGGAGAAACTCGGTGAATACTATCAGTCAAAGGTCTCAGTTCCGACTAATGCTAATGGTCTACTAAGGCTAATGGATATGGGTGGTGGTTTGGAGCCGGGACTAACAAATCCATTATACAATGAGAAACTGAGCGAGATAGACGAAGAGGAAATTCGTACTTGGGTATATGAGTTAGCCGAAAGGGGTCTGATTACCAAGATTAGAAACTCCGGACACGAACAGATTGACGACAAATGGTTCTCTAGTCGTATGGCTGATGTTCACGGTACTCTGGGCTGTCTTGCTGTGGCCGGGGGCGCTGATATGGACGATCTCAAGGACCTCTACACTGGTGGGCTAAACTTCGAGAAAGGAGTTGATTTCACAGGAGGTAAGCCTGCTAAATGGAAACAAACCAATCTCTCAGACCCTCTTGACTGCCTGCGTCTGAAACTTCTTGATATGCTGGGCTCAGAAGGACCTCAGACTTCTGATACAATTTGTTCAAGATTACCATTCCCCCAGTCTCAAGTCGAATCCGTTCTACAGGAATTAGAGATGCGAAATCTCGTTTCTATCGGATTCTTCAGGCAAACCGAAGAAGGAGAATACATTCTCAGAATGGATGAGTACCGAATCACCGGAGGTAGTATAGATGTAGTCGACTACAGGACTCTGCAAACTCTACTTCTGAACAAATCATTCACTAAACACGACGAGCCGGCCGACGCAATACGCTCATCTATACTAATTCAGAGAAGAGATGAGCTTTTCCACAGAGTTAACAATTACAGATTCAGAGACTGGAAGGACATTAAGCACGATTCTGATGTAGTAAATGGAAGGTTACTACACAACAGGGTCGGCTACACACTCAAGAGCATGATTCCAGTATTGACCGGGCTTCGTAGTGAACCTTGGATAGGAGACTTAGAGCAAGAATTGCTAGACAAAATCCCTGAGACTGGAATTACCAGGGCAGAACTCCTAGCCGACTATCCCAAAGGGAAAGAACACGCTCACTTGCAACGAAGCCTCAAGGGAGCTATCAACAACATCGAAAGGCAGTTGATAGTCTACAAGCAATATCATGAAGTTCCCAATAGGAAGCGTTCGCTGGCTACATTCCACAAAGTCCACGGAGTAATTGAGCCATTACCATTCGAAGATGCACTGGTAGAATTGATTAACAGAATCGGTCCAATCAGATTGCACACTTTGAGATTCTTCGTCAGTCGGCCAGTAGAGGAGTTGGCTGACACCCTCCGTCATTTGGAAGATGCCGACAGAATTCAGCGAGTCGTTGCACTACAACCCGACCCCACAGATTACTACGCTTCTCATGAAGATGCGGAGGCACTAATTTCACCACTTCCCGAGGATAGGAAGATGAGAATCCTGTCTCAATCCGATCCATTCTGTAGCCGGTTCATCAATGAAATTCGGTTGATTCTCAAACAAGGTTGGTACCACCCAGTTTTCAAGGGAGTAGACCCAATTGGTAGAATACTGATGTTCGTAGTCAATGACTATCTTGAGATTAAGGATATCAATATCCCTCATTCCTATCTAGACGAGTTCAAGGATGCGTTCGCTGAACTATTGGAGAACTATCGAGACCGTTTGGTCGATGTTTCGGTTCTACATGCCTTCAACGGTGTGCCTGTGCATGACTGCGATGAGAATATTCAGGCCATACTTGGTGAACTCGGATTCTCATCTATGGGCGATGGTGAGAGATACATCAGAGGCGGAGTGGTCGAGCCACGCTCTAGAAAGGAGGTCTACAGGATGCTATTCAGTGAACATAGAATGCACCAAGATAGTAGGTTCGAGAATGAGACCATGGCTCTAGAAAATTTGAGTGAAGTCAGGGATGATTTCGCTCTGCGTGGCCGCTGCGAGATGTTCCGAGTTGACTTGCATTCTATGGCCGCAGCTCACCAATTACACCAAGGAACCAGCCTGAGGGGACACCAAGTATGGGCCAAATTAACTCACTTTCAACGCCTACTAACAATCCGCAATGTAGTTGCTTCAGAAGAGGACGAAGATATCCTACAGTTCTTCAGTGAACACAACGATCCTTCAGTATACATGGATAGGCATGCTATGAAGAGGGCGGAATTCAGGAAACTGATATCTCCACTTGTTCGAAGCGGCCATCTCGTCCAGGACTATCGTGGTGGTTTCAAAACAGTTTCACCATTATCAGATGCCGATCTATGGGAGGTAAAAAGTGACTATCTAAGAGAGTTAGTTAGACAGTACCCAGTAGTATCTCTAAAGCAGGTTGAGAGGCTCGCAGGATCTCCTTTCTCAGCCGAAGAAATTAGTGATGTGATGCATGAATTTGAGGAGGATGGTACCCTAATCAAGGGATTCCTAGTCGATGATCTACAGGATATCTGCTGGGGAAGGCAAGAAATGTTGGAAAAATCTTCCTCTATTCGTAAGACCAGAGACTTGGTCGTACCTCCTTCAGATAATTTGATTCACTATTTCGGAGGAATTTTGAGAGAGAGATTCGCATTTGGTTCTGCCTACATGGTTTTCCATAACGAAGAGCCAATTGCGGCCTTCAAGGCCAATACTAGAGATGGGACAATTGAGATTACAGATTTCGTAGGAGATTCAGATCTAGAGAAAGAAGCCCTCAGGGTAATGAAAGAATTTGCTTGGGAGCATGATACTAAACTGACTGGCAAGCTGTACGAAAAACTGCGTACCCGCTAATCAACTACCACTCTTTCTAGGAGCTAGACCTTTGGGTAGTAACCTCATGATGTGACGGTGCAACTCGGGCAGCAGGTCAAACAGAGCAAGGGCCATCAGAAACATAGCGAAAAGGCTAGCTGCCTTGGCAGCGTAACTATGAGCGAAGTCAAACATCTCAATGCCCATAAAAGTCCAATCTGGGTAAGAATCAGTCAGCCAAACAATTCCGGCATTACGGAATGTGTTCAAGACATGGATTGTTGGTATTGCAATAAGAAGCGCCCTCATTCTACGATTCCAATCGACTGTTCGTAATGCTACAATTGCACCTACGAAGACAATCATCGACTGCAGGCCGGAACAGGCGAGAATGAAACTTACACTTACTAGAGTCCCATCAGAGTGCTCTAGGGGAACAAAGAATCCGTTATCTCCGAGAGGCTCAGTTAAAATCCATCTATTCCCACTCCATTCTGAAAGTGGGATTTCTCCACCTCCATGCAAATCTACCATCATCGGACCCATTTGGTAGCTCCCGAGTCCAGCGAATTCAAGCATGACCTCTGTATTCCAAGCAGTTGCGTAGACTATTGCCATGTTGAGGTTAGGTACGCTGTATGCAACGAAATATGGAATTACTGCCCAAACAACACAACCACGGAACCAAACTAATGCCTCAGGGGCATCACTCCAGTTTCTGATTTCCCAGATGCCTAGAGCAATGCCTAATGGCAGAGCACCTGCAGTCATCAAAACCAGTACGGGATCCTGAATCTCGACATAGTATGTAGAGTGCAAGTAAAGAAACAAGCCAATTGAGATCCATCCAAAGGCAGAGAAATAGGGGGCTTGGCGCAACTCCTGTCGATGAAAACCGATTGCTAGAGAGATTGCACCTAGCCCGCAAATCAATAGCTTAAGGGCAGAATCGGTGATGCCAAAAGTGTCTGCCAGATGTCCGACCAGTAGTCCAAATGGCTCCTCCATGACCTGTTTCGAGTCATTAACCCGTAAATATGATGCCCTCCCCGGGGCAACTGAGTAGTATGGGTTTCGACTTCACTGAGTTCGCAGATTCCTACATCTTGAATCTCAAAGAAGCCCTTGATTCTCTACCCAGAGCTCCCCTAGAACAATTCTGGAAATTAGTAGAAAATGCCCATGAGTCCAATTCGTGCATACACTTCATCGGTAATGGCGGTAGTGCGGTCACGCCTTCACACAGTGCCGGCGATTGGTCCAAGGAACTCTCAATCAGAACGATCTCGCACACCGACAATGTAGCTTCAATGACGGCTTGGGCAAATGACACAGATTACAGCAACATCTTTGTTGGACAACTCTCAACATTCCTTACTGAAGGCGACCTCGTAGTCGCTTACAGTGGTTCTGGCACTTCTGCTAATGTCGTAAATGGCCTAGAGTTCGCCAAGAAGAATGGTTGTCCAACTGTAGCTGTGACAGGGAATATCGATGGTTCCCAAGGAGGTAGAATCGCAGAAATTGCTGATGTTGCTATTATATCTCCTACTGGGTCAATGGAGAGAATTGAGGATATTCAACTGATTATCAACCATATCGTGAAGGAGGCCATTAAGGCTCACAAAGGGTTGTGATAACCTGCTTGCTCCCTGTAGAGATGAAGTAGAACTCGAGGCGCCCCTCTCTCTCCCTGAAATGCCTGAAGGAGTGTCATGGAATGGGAGCATTGCTTTTCTCGATCGTGACGGAGTAATCAACGTCGGTTCTGAGAACTATATTAACAGCCCCGACCAAGTTGTACTTCTACCAGACTCTGCCAAATCGATTGGAACAATTCGCAGAATGGGCTACCGCGTTTGCGTAGTAACAAATCAATCGCCTATTGGTAGAGGTCTCTGGACTAGTCAGAATTTAGCAGAAATCCACAAGCATCTACAGCAGATGGTTTTGGATAATGACTCCGATGCTCACTTTGATCTCATATTGCATAGCCCTTACGCTCCCTGGGAAGGAGCATGGGCCCGCAAACCATTCCCAGGAATGTTGGAGGCCGGCAGACAATTAATCGACAATGCATCATTAGATTCTAATCAGTCTGAATTGGGATTGCAATTTGGCGATGATTGGGCCGATAGGCCTGATGAGTCCTCATCTTTCATGGTGGGTGACAGACAAGTCGATATCATCGCTGCAACCAGATATGGAATCAAGAGTTATCTTTGCGATCCCGAGGTGGGACTTAGCGGAGTAATGGAGGATATATTCTGATGTCGAGAGACACCGTGGTAATCGGTTTAGACGATACTGACCACCCTACTGCAGGTTGCACTACCGATTGTTTTGATAATTTACTAAATCGTTTGATTGAGAGTAACCATGGATTTAGGATTGTTAGTAGAAGATTAGTCAGACTTTGGCCATTTGCGCCAAGAAGAACTAGGGGAAATGGCGCCTTATCTGCAGTTATTGAACTGGAATCAGATACACATCAATTATTTCTTGATGTATGTAAGAACTGGTTCGAAGAATTGCTGGATTCTTCAAAACCTCTAGATTTAGCCTCGACCCCTTCTTCTCCGGTGTTGATAATTTCAGATTCAGACCCTCCTATAAGTTGGTACAAGGACACAGTAAGGGGATTAGTTGAATTAGAATCTAGACTAGAAGAAATTGAGAAACTAGGCATAGTCATGTTCAGTGGTGAGAGGAAATGGGGGGCTATTGGCGCTAGCGCAGCTATTGCATGGTCTCCGGAAAATAACTCAACATGGGAATTAGTCGCTTGGAGGGATAATGAGAACATTGGTACTGAGCGAACAATCACATCTCAAGCAGTCCGTGAGATGGAAGAGGTTCACCCGAGAACATTCGTGAATCGTGATCCAACCAAAGGTAAGGGCTTGATTGCACCTAGAACTCCATGTCCAGTTCTATATGGAGTTCGAGGCGACTCTCTAGATTCGGTGGAGGAAGCACATCATTGGCTACAATCTCGAAGCGATGTGGAGAAATCCACCAGATATGCAATTCATGTAACAAACCAATTATCGGATGATCATGTCGTTGGCTCTTGTTCTGGTACTGTTCTATCCTATCCTCAGCACACTAAGGGTGCACACTCCAATCTATCGGTTTCTATCAATGGTAGAGCTACAAAACTCGTAGCATTCAGTGAAGGCGGACCTGTAAACAGACTACTAAGGACACTACATCCCGGAGATTTGATTTCTTGGGTTGGACTTACTGCTCCTGACAACTCAATCCACTTAGAGAGACTCTCGATGGTCAATCCTGTACCCCGAATCACTACGCGTCCGTTATGCTGTGGAAAAGCAATGCGTAGCTCAGGTTTGAGAATGCCCATCAGATGTTCAAAATGTGGAGCCTTTTCTGAGAGATTTTGGTTAAGTCGGCCACATAATTTCATTCCATCCAATTCTATTGAGGATTGGGTGGAACCCACTCCTTCCAATAGACGCCATCTAGCTAGACCTCTTGAGATGGGGATTCCAGGGGCCGAGTAAATGGATTATTCAGATCTGATTACAATAGTACTATGCTTCACAGCGTTACTATTGATTAGGCAGATTGTACTCACTTCTACAAGCAACTCTGCCAATTCAGATGGAGATGATTACACTGGTAGAGCTCTAGATCCGGAGGCACTAACCCGTGTAGACGAGGATTCCATGCGAGAATTCGATATACTGTTAGACAATATTTCCTCTGAAGATGAATAGAATGTCTCCTTAGCAATGGAGAATGCTATACAATGAGACCACCTCGCAAAGATGTGCCCTCCCAAGAGAGAATACCCAGAAGACCACCTCCTGATTTCGAGGAGTCCGAGTCTGGCGTGATAGGGGCAATTTCTGAGGATGGCTTTCTGAATGTAGCATTAAATGACTCAAATCAGTATGGACCACATTCGATGATTATTCTACTCGGATTAGTCGCATCAGTAACAGGTATTGTCCTGCTACTCTTAATGGCGCTGACTTAGCCAATCACAGACTCAGCTCTAGAAATCGCTTCGTCGACAATACGTCCGCTATGTCCAATATGTCCTTCTGGTACGAACAAATCCGCCAATTCTGCCTCATTGAATACTGAAGATATAGCTTCATCATTCGAGCATGCAGCGTGTAACCCCTTCCCATCAGAAATCGCCTGCATAGATGCTGCACGCAGAATCTCATGCGCTTCTTCTCTGGAAACTCCCTTGTCAACTAAAGCCAACATGACCTTCTCTGCCATTACCATTCCATTCTGAGATTCGATATTATCACGCATCCTGTTAGCATCCACGGATAGATTTCTCATGACTCGATTTGTCTTAATCATGATATCATCAAGCAAAACCATCGAATGTGATAATGTGAACCTCTCAGCAGAAGAGTTCGCCAGATCCCTCTCGTGCCAGAGTAGGGCATTTTCGTAGGAGGGGACAATCATTGAGCGCACTATTCTAGCCAATCCACAGGCGTTTTCTGCAGTAATTGGATTACGCTTGTGCGCCATAGTGGAAGATCCGACCTGCTTCTTGGTGTCGAAGGCTTCTGCCACTTCGGCAATTTCACTTCTCTGTAGATTCCGAACTTCTTGTAACACCTTCTCAACGGTAGTTGCCACATTTGCCATCCAACCCACCCATTCGATGTATCGATCTCTTCCCACAACTTGGGTAGTAGCTACAGGAATCCCCAGATCAAGTTCTTTCATAATCAGACTTTGTAACTCAAATGCATCGTCACCTTGAGCCGCACCAGTGCCCACTGCACCCATGAACTTACCAGTCGTAGCCCTAATCTCAAGCTCCGAGAGCCTCTCGTAGTGCCGTACAAATTCGTCTACCCATACCGCCACTTTTAGACCGAAAGTTATCGGTACGGCAGCCTGACCATGTGTTCTACCCAGCATTACGGTGTCGCGTTCCCTGCTTGCGATTTGACATAGAGTCTCAATGAGTTCACTCAATACCTCTCTTTGCAAGTCGATACTATCTTTGATTTGTAGCGCTACGGCGGAATCAACAATATCGTTGCTTGTGGCACCCAGGTGGATACACCAACCAGCTTCACCTGCAGCCTCTGCCATAGCCTTAGTCAAGGCCATTATATCGTGCTTAGTTTCAGCCTCGATTTCATCCACTCTGTCCGCTGTGACTATGCCAGGATCAGCGATATCAGCAATCACATCATAATCCTCAGCACTTACTCTACCTAGTTGGCAGTGTGCCCAGACTAGGGCCCTTTCAACTTCCAACTGTCGGCTATGACGGCCCTCTCTAGACCATATGTGCTTAGCTTCACTTCGTCCATATCTGTAGTCAAGAGGCGATATTGTCACGGTGTTCCCCGTGGTTTGCGGACCCTAGACCCCTGTTTGAGCCTAGCGCATGCTCGCTAGTCTAGCATCTTGTATTGTCAATGTACCCCGACTCCCTTCCCATAGGCTCTCAGTCGTACATTCTATCCTTTTGTTCATGCAAGGAGAAGACAATACCACAGTCTCGAACTCACCGCCTTCTCCGTCGATGTTAAATCGATGTTTTTGCGAAAGTAATTCGAGTCTTTCTAGGGAACTAATATCCAACATAGAGCCCAACCACTCTTCTTCTAAACCATCAGCAGAAACAGATACGAACATTACTTCAAATCCATGTTCTACAAGTGAATACATGTGCTTTACAGGGTCATGATGCCAAAGGGGACTGAAAGAGACAATTCCTAATCGCTCACACATCATATCTATTCTAGTTCTCTGATAATCTGAACGCAAGGCACCCACTATTAGAGCATCAATGTCCATCAAACCTTCATGCATAACAAGACCTCCAGGGAGAATCCATCCTTCGGGCCAAATCTTTGCCAAATTAGATTCTGCATCAATATCTCCTGAAATCGCAGCTTCAAGATCCCGAATTTCAAGCTCCTCTTGACCATCACTCAGTACAGGTAACCATGGAACGCCCATTGCAGCACTTTGGAGTCCTGCTATTGCTACTCCATTAGTTTGAAACATCATTGAGTCATCAGAGTTAATTCCGACTGAAATTAAGCATTCAACATCCCATCCACGCATTGATGCCCACCAAGTACAGTAGGAGGAATCCTTGCCCGAAGAAGCCAATACTGCCACCTTCACACCTCTGCGAGTCGGGACACACCAATGAATGACGCGATTCACTAGACTAGTTTCGACCAAGATTGATAAGAGTCCGTACGGGCAACGACCTGTTATCATGCAGCCAAGCGGACGAGGATATGACCATGGAGTATCGACCTTCTCACCTGACGGCAGACTGTATCAGGTGGAATACGCCCGAGAATCTGTCAAGCGTGGGACTACTACTGTCGGCCTGAAGTACAAGGACGGAGTAGTTCTAATTGTAGATAAGAGAATCTCCAGCAAGCTAGTAATTGCCGACTCAATTGAGAAGATGTATCAGATAGACGATCACATCGGAATAACCACATCCGGACTCGTCGCTGATGCAAGACAACTGGTCGACAGGGCCAGAGTACAATGCCAAATCAATAAAATGACTTACGGAGATCCTATTGGAGTAACATCTCTAGTGAAGAAGATGTGTGATCACCTCCAGTCATTCACCCAATATGGAGGAGCCAGACCTTTCGGTACTGCTTTGTTGATTGCTGGTCTCGATAATGAGGGAATTCATCTCTTCGAAACCGATCCATCGGGTGCTTACCAATCATACCAAGCGGGAGCAATTGGCCGGGGCAAATCCACAGTAATGGATTACTTCGAAGCTAAGTGGAAGGAAAACATGACTCAAAACGCAGCCATCAAGTTGGGCTTAGAGGCTCTAAGGGAGTCGATGGATGATGATTTGAACTCAGATACTGTGGAAATCGCTATCGTTGATTCGAATGGTTATCACAAGATGGCTCACGAGGATGCTCTTAAGCACCTCGAGAAAATCTCCTAATCAACCATGCCTCTAAGTCATAGATTCTCTCTGGCGTAAACATGGTGAGCCTAGATGATGCAGTCACTGCCCGACTCGAGAGAGGCGGAGCCAGATACGAAATTCTAGTCGATCCCGAACTTGTTCAGTCTTGGAAGGACGACCCCGAATCAGTAGAATTGAGCGAATTACTAGCCGCCGAAGAAATCTGGTCCGATGCCAAGGCTGGCGACCGGCCCACTTCAGAGGCTCTAGAAGGGGCATTTGGTACAACAGATCTTGCCCTATGTGTAGGGCGAATATTAGACCAAGGCTCAATTCAACTAACTACCGCACAGAGAAAGCAAATGGTCGAAGAAAAGATGAAACAAATCATCAATGAAATATCTCTCACTGCCACGGACCCCAAAACCCGACTACCTCATCCCCAAACCAGAATAGAGAATGCATTATCTGAGGCTCGATTCAAACCAGATCCTTTCCTTTCAGTGGAGAGACAAGTTCAGGACGCAGTAAACATACTGAAACCCATTATCCCACTACAATTCATCACTGTCAAACTAGCATTCAAGATTCCCGGTAAAGATTACGGCGGGGTGATGCAGTTACTTCGGGATTCAATGCAAAGAGAACAATGGCTTGAGGACGGCTCTTGGGCTTGTGTAGTAGAAGTACCGGGCGGAATGAGAAATGAGATAATTAGTAGGGTCGCAAATCGCTCTTCGGGTGCTGAGGTAAAGGAACTCGACTGAATTGCACCGAAGGTGCATACATCAACGGTTATGAAGGGAGGGCGGGTCGCGCGGCCCGA
>CETH01183550.1_pt1 | contig 30072 bp, 26 predicted proteins | sample 361461 | NCBI WGS metagenome assembly CETH01 (sample SAMEA2622695, study PRJEB7988) | marine metagenome | isolation source: saline water (ENVO:00002010), including
CAATACGGACCGCTGCCTCGTCATTAATCGTAAGTGGGATTTCGGTTGACTTCGCTTCTGACAGTTCTGTCGCCCAGGCTCTTTGGAGTCCGTTTGTAAGGGCCTTTGCTGTTTCATACGCTTTTTCTGGTTTTCCGAGCCAGTGGTCGGAAATAGCAGAAAGAACTTGAGGAAATCCTGGCCTCCCGTAACGCGAATCCGGAGGAAAATATGTACCACCCCAAAACGGCTCCCCAGCCGGTGTTAGGAACATGGTGAGGGGCCATCCGCCCTGCTGACCGAGAAGTTGTAATGCTTGCTGATAGATGGCGTCGATATCGGGTCGCTCCTCCCGATCGACTTTTATGTTAACAAAAAGAGTATTCATTTGCTCGGCGATCGCTTGATTCTCGAAACATTCATGCGCCATCACGTGGCACCAATGACAAGCGGCATAACCGATAGAGAGGAGGATAGGTCTGTTATGTTCATTAGCAGCAGACAAAGCGACGGGGCCCCAGCCGAACCAATGGACCGGATTCTCGGCATGCTGCAAAAGATAAGGGCTGGTTTCTTCAGACAGTCGGTTTCGGCCCATGCAAGGAGTTTTTCTATCGGTAAGTTGTTCTATATATGAAACAGCGGCTTTGCTTTGGAATATGGTAGAGTAAGCGCGACATGGGTGAGCGAAGTCAATCATGAAAGTGTCAGTTGATATTCATTGCAAATTTAAAGAGGCGTGATGCTTCCTGGCTACAGAACGTTGCTTGAATCAACGACGCACCTAACAAAATTCCCACAAAAGGCGTTACTAGAACGAGCCACCGAATTAACCCTAGAAAAAGGATGGAGGAATGCATGGGTTTCGGCATCAATAGTTATAGTGATATATATCTGGCATTTATGGAGCAATACGCCATGGCGCTGGATCTTGGGGGATAGCGCCGACGCCGCCCTTTATCAAGGCTGCGCGAGGCCATTTCTGCATGACTGAAAACGATACTATTTTTGCGCTAGCTACCGCAAAGGGGCGGGGGGGCATCTCAATCTTCCGTATTTCTGGTGTCGCTGCCAGTGTTGTTCTGTTGGCAGTAACTTCCCGGGATGCATTGCCAGAGCCACGGCAGGCCATACGGTGCCGTATGGTGGATCCATCGATTAACGCTCCACTCGACGACGGTGTCGCGATTTGGTTCCCTCAACCGGCAAGTTTTACTGGCGAGGATGTTGCAGAACTTCACTGTCACGGCGGCCGCGCTACTTGCGAAGCTATCGCGGCAGCCCTTTCGGCTTTTCCCGGTATCCGAATGGCTGAGCCCGGAGAATTCTCGAAGCGGGCGTTTCTTGCCGGGAAAATCGACTTGACCGAGGCTGAGGCTATTGCAGACCTAATTGATGCAGAAACCGAAGCCCAGCGTCGCCAAGCATTAGCCCAGCTGGGAGGTGGCCTTTCGAGCCGACTTGAAACTTGGCGTTCCCAAGTAATCGAAATCCTAGCCTATAGCGAAGCATGGATCGACTTTCCGGAGGACGATATTCCCACTGATGTCGAGGTGTCGGTGCGGGCAAAACTGAGCAAGCTCGCGGTCGAAATTGAAGGGTTTTTAGATGATAAACGCCGTGGTGAACGGCTGCGTGATGGCCTTCAAGTGGCTATCCTTGGGGCACCGAACGCCGGGAAATCTTCTCTAATGAATGCGCTAGCTGCGCGTGACGTTGCGATTGTTTCAGAAAAGGCCGGGACCACCAGAGATGTGATTGAGGTTCACCTCGATCTCGGCGGGTGGCCGGTGACCTTGGCGGACACTGCCGGGGTTCGCGATGCGGTGGATCCGGTCGAACAAGAGGGAATACGACGGGCGGTTAACCGAGCTGAAACGTCAGATATTTGCTTGGTTCTTTTTGACCAGACTGGGCCGGTCGACGAGGCGAGTCTTGACCTCTTGTCGCTGCCGGGAGCGATCGCGGTTTCAACTAAAATTGACCTTAAGCCTGGGATGTCCCGGGGGCCGGCGCCTGATGCATTTTTTGTGTCTGCAAAAACCGGTGATGGTTTGCAAGGGCTTCTAAGCGGGCTCGAGAAACGGTCTGCCGAATTGATGAAAGCGGTCAGCGGGGACCCTCCTCTTACCCGATTGCGGCACCGGACGGCATTAAAGGCGTGTTTAGATGCACTACGCCGTGCGTCGACGACTGAAGTGCCGGAGCTTTTCGCTGAGGACCTTCGTCAGGGCGCCCAGGCACTAGGCTCTATTACGGGAAGAGTTGATATCGAGGATCTTCTTGACGTTATTTTTGCCGATTTCTGTATCGGGAAGTAAACGAGTGGTTCGGTATTGTTTCACGTGAAACAAGAGTGGGCGATCCTTTGCTTCTTGCTTTACCTCGGGCCAAGCCGGGCTTATATTCCGCGGAATTATGCTAGATTCTGATCCGTATGATGTGATTGTTGTTGGTGGCGGCCACGCTGGTTGTGAGGCTGCTGCAGCCTCAGCTCGCTTGGGCGCCCGAACTCTGTTGGTGACTCATAAGGCGTCTACAATCGGTGAAATGTCCTGCAACCCGGCGATAGGCGGTCTCGGTAAAGGGCACCTTGTTCGCGAAATTGACGCAATGGATGGCCTGATGGCAAGGGTTATCGATCGGGCCGGAATTCAATTCCGAATGCTGAACAGGCGAAAGGGGCCGGCGGTTCAGGGCCCCCGAGCTCAAGCGGACCGGAAACTCTACCGCGACGCGATGCAGGCGGCGATCAAAGAACAGCCCAATCTATTTATTCGCGAAGGTAGTGTCGAAAATCTCACGATAATCGGCACGGGAGCGGCCCGCCGGGTCGCCGGAGTGATAATGGCGGGTGGCGAAACGATCGCATCGGGTAGGGTCGTGCTCACCACCGGAACTTTTTTGCGGGGCCTTATCCATATAGGAGAAAGAAAAATACCCGCTGGCCGGGTGGGCGAAAAACCTGTAAATGGCTTGTCAGAGACGCTCGAGCTCTGCGGCTTTTCGCTAGGGCGGTTAAAAACCGGAACCCCACCGCGTCTCGATGGTAAATCCATAAATTGGACAGCACTAGAGGTGCAGCCGGGAGATGATCCGCCTATTCCCTTTTCTACTATGACCCGGCAGATTGAAACGCCTCAGATTGCCTGCCATATCACCTACACAAATGAGCGCGTACATGAAATCATTCAGGACAATATCCACCGTGCGCCGATGTATTCTGGTCAAATCGAGAGCACCGGCCCACGGTATTGTCCTTCTATTGAGGACAAAGTACTACGGTTTACGGATAAATCGCGGCATCAGATTTTTCTTGAGCCAGAAGGCTTGAACGATGACACAGTATACCCAAATGGTATTTCAACCTCGTTGCCGGAGCCGGTACAGCGTGCCTTTCTCGCGAAGATTGTCGGCTTAGAAAGGGCGCGGGTGATAAGACCGGGATACGCAATCGAATATGATTTTGTCGATCCCCGTGAGCTCCGAGCGACACTGGAAACCCGACGGGTGAAGGGATTGTATTTCGCCGGGCAGATCAATGGCACCACCGGCTATGAGGAGGCTGCCGCTCAGGGGCTGATGGCGGGCTTAAATGCGGCCAGATCTGCCGGTGATAATAATACACCTTTTGTTCTTGATCGCGCGCAGGCATACATTGGTGTAATGATTGATGACTTGATCAATCGTGGAACGTCTGAGCCTTATCGGATGTTTACGTCCCGGGCCGAATATCGGCTCACACTGCGCGCTGATAATGCCGACCAGCGTCTCACGCCTGCGGCAACGGCCCTTGGGTGCGTTGGGGCCGAGCGAGCGCAGGTTTTTGCAACAAAGATGTTGGAGATTTCTGCCGCTAGAGCCGATCTCGCAAAGTTTTCTGAAACACCGGAGAAATTGTTGGCTAAGGGGGTTAAGGTCTCTCAGGATGGCGTACGCAGGTCTGCCCTTAAGCTGCTGGCTCAGGCCGACGCTGGTATTGAGGCGGTTTTACGCATATGGCCTCAGATCAGCCAAATCGACAGCGGCGTACTTCAGCAGATTGCTCATGACTCGCTTTATGCCGGCTATCTTGACCGTCAACAAGCCGATATCGCCGCGTTTCGAAAGGATGAAGCGCTGACGCTGCCGCCAGACTTGAATTACGCCTCGGTAGGCGGTCTGTCTAATGAAATGCGCGAAAAGTTGGGCGCGGCGCGGCCGGAGACCTTGGGGGCCGCCAGCCGTATTCCGGGAGTGACGCCCGCCGCACTGACGACCCTGCTCCGCCACGTTCGGCGTAAGGCAGCTTAAGTTTGGCGCCAGGCCCCTCCCCCATTACTGCAGAAGTTTTCCAGAATATCGCCAACGTTTCACGTGAAACAATGGAGCGACTTGAGATTTACGCGGAACTTCTCCGCCGGCGCCAGAACGTTCAGAACCTTGTGTCGCGGCATAGCCTCTCCGATCTGTGGGGCCGCCACATGTTGGATTCTTTTCAGCTTACTGCCCACCTGCCCCGGGATGCTGGCTCGATCACAGACATTGGCGCCGGAGCGGGATTTCCCGGATTGGTTTTGTCAATCGTAACTGGTTTGCCAGTAACACTTGTAGAGTCGCGTGGGCGTAAATGTAAGTTCCTCCAAGAAGTAATTAATGCTACCGGGGCGCCAGCGACGGTAAAAAATTCGCGCGTCGAGGTATTTGCAGACGAATCGACTCAAAATTCTGTGGATATTTTAACGGCGCGGGCAGTAGCACCCCTCTCTAAATTGTGTGGAATGGCAGAATCATTGGGTGCCCGGACCTGTCTCTTTCAGAAGGGTGCGCAATGGCAGGGTGAATTGACCGAGGCTTGTAAACGCTGGAAAATGCACGTTGAGACGTTTGAAAGTTGGACATCACCCGATGCCCGTATTTTAAGGATTACCGAGCTGACCCGAAAGTAGGGATTTTATTGTCGGAAACAGGCGCTCCGCGTGGTGGCGACGAACCCATAGGTCTGTACTAATGGAAAAAGAGATGCTTGAGGCCCTCCCCGCTGACAGGGTGTTCACAGAGCAGGACGCCCCGAGAGGCCGCGTAGGGGGTCATGAAAGTGGGCGTATTATTTCAGTGGCTAACCAGAAAGGCGGTGTTGGCAAGACCACTACCGCTATCAACCTAGCGACGGCATTAGCGGCGGCCGGTAGCCGAGTGCTCTTAGTCGACCTGGACCCACAGGGGAATGCATCGACCGGCCTTGGTATTGATCGCGATCAGCGCACCATCGGGACGTATAACCTTCTGCTGGGTGCAGTCGAGTTCGACGCCGCGATGATTGAAACACGGGTGCCGGGATTGGGGGTTATCCCATCCACTATCGACCTATCAGCAGCAGAGCTGGAACTAGTAGATCTGGAAGGACGAGAGCGCCGTTTGCGCGACGCCCTTCGTAGAGAGGCAAAACGGTTCGATTACATCTTGATTGACTGTCCGCCCGCGCTGGGGTTGCTAACGCTGAACGGGCTAGTTGCCTCGGATTCTGTATTGGTGCCGCTGCAGTGTGAGTTTCTTGCCCTCGAGGGGCTGAGCCAGCTTGTACGCACAATCGATAGAGTTACCGAACGATTCAACCCAGGGTTGAATATTGAGGGGATAGTTCTTACTATGTATGATTCTCGGAACAAATTGTCGTCCCTAGTAGAAGACGATGTGCGGAACTACTTCGGAGATAGTGTCTACGATACCGTTATACCAAGAAATGTACGTGTCTCAGAGGCTCCTTCTCACGGACAGCCGGTACTTATTTACGATTTGGCTTGCGCCGGATCCCAAGCATATGTCCATCTGGCGAGCGAGGTTTTGCGCCGGCACGAATCTCAAAGGGAGGAAAGAAATACAACCTTAAGAGGTAATGACCCAACCGCCGGAGGAACAAGGCATGAGTGATGAAAATAGCCGGCCACGTCAATTGGGCCGAGGTCTAGAAGCGCTTTTTGGCGACCAAAAATCCAGTCTTTCTGCAACCTCTGCGGCGCCCGCAAGCCCGGGGGGCCGAGAGGCCGATGCCCGGGGTATGCGAGTTGTTCCCATTGCTAGGCTTATACCGAACCCGCTTCAGCCTCGGCGACATTTTGACGATGTGGCATTGGGGGAACTTACAGAATCGATCCGGGAACAGGGCATACTACAGCCCTTGATCGTACGACCAGTGCGAAACAGTGAGAATACTTTTGAAATCGTAGCCGGTGAACGCCGCTGGCGTGCCGCGCAGCTAGCTAAAGCTCACGAAGCCCCGGTCATCGTCCGGGACTTCTCTGATGCCGAGGCGCTTGCAGTAGCCCTAATCGAGAATATTCAGCGAGACGAGCTATCGCCGTTAGAGGAAGCAAAGGCACTTGCCCGGCTGTCCAAAGATTTCGGTAAAACGCAGGAACAGGTAGCCAGGGTCGTCGGTAAGAGCAGGAGCCACGTCGCTAATATGATGCGCTTACTTTATCTACCAAAGAAAGTGCAGGAGATGCTCGAGGATGGTAGGCTTACAGTGGGGCACGCCCGAGCAATCCTGTCCGCGCAAGATCCGACCAGACTGGCGCTGAAGATCGTGACCGATGGTCTAAGCGTACGCCAAACAGAACTCCTCGGCAAAAAGTCTCGTGATAAAAGGGCTGGTAAATCATCCTTCGTCGGAAGAAAACGGCCGATCCCTAGCGACACCGACACGCAGGCCATTGAGCGCGAACTTTCCAACGGGCTTGGCGCCAAGGTTGAGATAACCTTTGATGGCACCGGTGGCTATCTTCGCGTGAAATACCAGTCGCTCGAGCAGTTCGAGGATATTGTCGACCGTTTAATGCGCGGCCGCCCTGAAAATAGCTGTTAAAAGCTTTTCGGAGAACGGTGTATCCGAGATGAACAGATAGAGCGCTCCCCCCTACTAGTATTTGGATACTTGGTTGAGAACTGTAAATGGGTCGGGTCGCGGACTACAAAAGGCGGCCTGATTGTATCTGGCAACAAAAACCGGCTATGAGGGAGAAGGTATGACTAGGATTGGTGCGCCCATTGTTCGAGAGGAAGATCTTCGATTGCTGCAGGGACGTGGCCGATATCTTGATGACGTTTCTGCGCTCAACCTCGTTCATGCCGTGGTTTTTCGCTCACCGGTTGCGCATGCCGAAATCTTATCACTGAACGTCGATCCGGCGCGGACTGCGCCTGGGGTGCTGGCAATACTGACTGGAGACGACTTGGCGGCACGGGATCTTGGAAATATAGGTGTACTAACACCCTGTAAGAAGATAGATGGGTCGGATGGCTTTGTTCGGATTAGGCCTCTACTGGCTCAGGGGCGCGTGCGATATGTCGGCGAGGCGATTGCGTTTATCGTCGCAGAAACGGTAAATCAGGCAAAAGACGCCGCCGAACTAATCGAATTCGAATTTAATTCGCTTCCTGTTCTCGCGTCACTGGACGACGCGCTCGACTCTGGCCACGCTTCAGTTTGGGAGGAAAATCCTGACAACGAGGCTTTTACTTACAAGCGCGGTGATGAGCAGGCGACGGAGGCAGCTTTCAAAGGGGCGACACATCTAGTCCGCCACCGGGTTTGTGTTAACCGGGTGGCCGGCAATGCAATGGAAAATCGAGGCTGTATTGGTCACTATGACGAATTCGAAGACCGTTATAACCTGCGTGCCACCGTGCAATCGGTGCATGGTATGCGACAGCAGATTGCCGGGCAGATATTTAAGATGCCGCAGTCCAAGTTACATGTTGTATGTGACAATATGGGCGGAGGGTTCGGGATCCGCGGCGGGGTTTACCCGGAATATGCACTCAGCCTCTGGGCATCCGAGGTAACTGGCCGACCGGTGAAATGGATCGCGGAACGCACCGAGAGTATCCTCAGTGATGATCACGCTCGGGGTGGTTTTGTGGAAGCGGAACTTGCACTGGACGAAGATGGTATATTCCTCGGCCTACGCACCCATACCAAGGTGCCCATCGGGGCTTATTATACGACGGACCGGAACGTTGGGTGTGCCACTAGTGGCCTTGGCGGACTAGCCGGCGTCTACGGGATCCCTGCAGTCTTTGCGCAAGTTACCGGTGTTCTAACAAATATGATGAGCAATGCTCAATACCGAGGCGGCGCGAAACCAGAACCCGTCCATGTATTAGAAGTCATGGTGGATGTTGCAGCACGCCAAATCGGTATTGACGCGGTAGAACTACGTCGGCGCAATACGATACCCCCCGACGCGCTGCCGTTCAGAACATCGATGGGCGATTACTTTGATTGTGGGGATTTCACCGGAAACTATGAAGAATGTCTCGTTGCGGCCGGTTATAAAGATATAGAGACCCGTCGCATCGAAGCAAAAAAACGCGGGAAATTGTTGGGTTTCGGAACATCGAACTCGATCACTGGTGTTGCCAACACAAATTTCGAGCATATCGAAATCCGCTTCGATGCAACCGGAGGAGTCACGATGCTTTCGGGCGCTATGGATCACGGCCAGGGCCACGGCACCACCTTTAAGCAGGTGCTCTCCGACAGACTGGGAGTTGAACCGGAAAAGGTGGTCTATCGCTATGGGGACACGGATAAAGTGGCCCATGGTGTTGGCACGTTTAATGCGCGTGTTGCTGTGTTCGTTAGTGCTGCCATTGTGGAGGCTGCGGACAAGATCATTGAAAAGGGCAAGCGCATCGCTGCTCATATGCTCGAAGCTGCGGAGGGCGATATCGCATTTGGTGATGGAGCTTTCACAGTGGTCGGCACAGACCGATCAGTAAGTCTTGAGGATGTTGCTAAGACCGCCTATGTCAAACCAAAGTTACCGCCGGATATCGAGCCAGGTTTATACGAGCACGGTCAATTCGGTGCTAGTTCCGGGGACGGATCAACATTTCCTAACGGAGTACACGTAGCCGAGGTTGAGGTAGATACCGATACTGGGCGGGTAGAACTGGTTCGTTACACTGCCATCGATGATGCCGGCACAATTCTGAATCCCCTGCTATTCGACGGCCAAATCCACGGCGGTATTGTTCAAGGCGCGGGCCAGATCCTTATGGAGGATATAAACTACGAACGAGACTCAGGCCAGCTTCTAACAGGCTCATTTATGGATTACTGCATGCCGCGGGCTGACGATTTTTGCAATTTTAATATAGCCGCCAACGAGGTGCCTACTGCCCGCAACCCACTGGGCGTAAAGGGGGTTGGTGAGTCTGGAACAGTCGGCGCTATGCCGGCGGTGATGAATGCTGTCAATGATGCGCTACACAACGCTGGCGGAACTACCATCGAAATGCCGGCGACGCCAGAGAAGGTTTGGCGGGCGCTAAGAGTTAGTCTTGCCGACTAGCTTCTATCGATAAATTACGATCCGGTTTCTTAATCCAATGTGTGCGGCTGCAACAATCTGCTTATCCGTCCAGCATCTCTGAACAGCCGGCCCGTGCCGCCCAGTACTCCCAAGCACGATAGAATTCCTTTCCATCTGGATTCATGTCTTCGCGGAGGGCAACTTCGGCGGAAGATAGTGGCTTCAGGCCGCCGAACTGAAGTGCTGTCGTTAGGACCCGCGCATTTCGGGGTAACATCACCGATAGTCGAATGACCTCCGATAGTGATCTCCCTGCGGCGACGAAACCGTGGCCGCGCATTAGAACGATACGGTGACTTACGAGCGCCTCAGCGAGATCCCGGCCCTGATCCATGTTGACAACAAGGAGTGTCGTATCACCAAATTTATCAGCAATGTCCCAAACCAGCGGTTTCGGGCCCATAAGCCCAGCTGAATGGATTACCGGTAACAGCGGTTGTTGCGATATGGTAAAGGGCAGAACTTCCTCGGCGTGGCTGTGCACCACGGCCTGTATGGTCGGGTTCCGTTCATAGACGGCGCCGTGGATAAATCGCTCAAGATAGGGATTTCGCGAATCACCGTCGACTGGTGCGCCGTCCAGTTCGAATTGCATGAGGTCGCTCCGCTGGACCAATTCCGGGCTGCGCGAACAGGATAAAAAGTAGCGGTCTGGGTTGTTGGGGTTACGGACGCTAACATGGCCGTATGCGTCGACCACGTTCTCATTGGCGAGAATTCGGTTGGCTACTACTAAGTCGCGAAGCAGGGTTGCAAGTTCGTTCATTTGTTTTCCCCTTTCCTAAGGAACACCAAGATTCGCCGGGGTGTCTGTGTGGTATGATAATCCGTTACCTGTAGAACGACGTAAATCCGGTAGATAAACAGAGATCGAAAATGAAAATAGCTATAGTTGGCAGTGGTATTTCTGGTCTGTCCGCAGCCTATCTACTTGACGGGATGCATGACGTCACCATTTTCGAGAAAAGCAGACACTTCGGGGGGCACACCCGAACCGTGCTGATTCGTCCGGAAGGCGCGTCTGAAGATATACCTGTTGATACTGGGTTTATTGTTTTCAATTATCGTAACTATCCTCTGCTGGCCCAACTATTTGCCGAGCTGAATGTACCGGTACAGAAATCCGATATGTCCTTCGGATTAACGGTGGACGAGGGATGGCTAGAATACGGGACACCTAAATTTTGGAACGTATTTGCTCAAAAGCGGAACCTCGCGCGGCCCGCGTATTGGCGAATGATGAGCGACGTAGTGCGGTTCTTTCGCCAGTCGCCAAATTTTCTAACACGGGAGACTGACTTTACGTTGGGAGACTGTCTAGATGAACTGTCTATGGGCGCTTGGTTTCGGCGTTACTTTCTTGTGCCCATGGGCAGTGCTATATGGAGTTGTCCCCCAGAAACCATGATGGAATTTCCAGCCGCGACATTCATCCGCTTTTTTAAAAATCACGGTCTCTTAACGCTGAGTAATCAGCCTCAGTGGTATACAGTTACTGGCGGTGCTCGCGAGTATGTCCGCCGCTTAAAAGACGCCTTTTCCGGGTGCATACGCCCTTCCGGTGCGGTGCGAATCGAGCGCCCGGCGACAGAGGTTGGCCAATGTTTTGTCACCGCAGAAGACGGGTCGCGTAATGCCTTTGATAAGGTCGTGCTGGCTTGCCATGCCGACCAAGCCCTAGCGCTACTGGATACTCCGACGGAACGGGAGCGCGAAATTCTCTCTGTCTTCAAGTTCCAGAAAAACCGGACAGTACTGCACGGTGACCCATCTTTCATGCCTCGCCGGCGCAACGCATGGTCGAGCTGGACCTATATTATGGAACACCGGAACCGCAACACACCCGACGTAACTATGTCCTACTGGATGAACCGTCTGCAATCTCTCGATTATCGTTTTCCTCTGTTTGAGACGCTAAACCCGATCCGTTCTGCTGATCCGGAACTGGTCTATGACGAATTCGAATTTGAACACCCCATATTCGATAAGGCCGCAATAGATGCTCAGGGCCTGATTCAGGAAATACAAGGCATGCGCGGCACCTGGTATTGTGGAGCTTGGCAGCGATATGGCTTTCATGAGGACGGCGTATGGAGCGCTTTGAGGGTTGCCTCAGGTCTCGGGACATCGCCGAATTGGACGGTTTGACCCCCGGGGTTGTGGCGAGCTTAAATGGAGTGATATTCAATAAATCTAGGACAGAAAATCGCGCGTAATTCTTCTCGAGAGATAACCGCTTAAGCGTCCACCTAATAGCAACGGGGCTTGGCCATATGCTGCACAAGAACACGGACGAAATGGTCCTTAAATCTTTAGAAAGAATAGAATACGGCTCCATTCGGATTATTCTTCACGATGGTTGCAGTTACGACTTTTCGGGCAGTTTATCAGGACCAAAAGCCCATCTGGATATCCATTCCCCCGATGTACTATGTAACATGGCGGTCGGCGGAGATGCGGCCTTCGCTCGGGATCATCAGGCGGGAAAATGGGATAGCGACGATATCGGGGCACTCGTTGAATTCGCATTTAGGAACGAGGCCGCGCTCGGCAGGCTGATAGCCGGTAGCCCAGTAAAGAGATCCCTTTTCTGGCTTTCTCGGCAACTGAAACCCAACACTCGCCGTCGCGCCCTTTCCAATATTTACGCCCACTACGATCTCGGTAACGACTTCTATGCGCTTTGGTTGGATCCTACCATGAGCTATTCGTCTGCTATTTTTACCAAACCCGATACCTCGCTAATGAATGGGCAACTCGCCAAGTACGACCGTATTCTGGATAGGCTAGGTGGGGTGGCCAGAGATGTACTGGAGATCGGATGCGGTTGGGGCGGGTTCGCCGAGCGCGCAATTGCAGAACGGGATCATCACGTGACCGGGCTGACTATTTCACCGGGACAAGCGAGCTATGCGCGAGCGCGACTGAAGGTAGTCGGCAGTCAGGCAGATATTAGGCTCGAGGATTATCGGGAACCGCGCCGTAGCTTTGAATCTATCGTGTCGATTGAAATGTTTGAAGCGGTTGGAGAAAGATACTGGAGAACGTACTTCGACCGGTTGAAAACGCAGCTTGATCCGAAAGGTCTGGCAATCATCCAAGCTATAACGATTGATGACGATTATTTCGAAACGTACCGACGTGGGGGCGATGCAATTCGGGATAGCATTTTTCCCGGCGGGCTTCTGCCAAGCGAAAAGCGTTTCCGGGAGGAGGCCGCGCACTCTGGCCTCCGAATAGACGATACATATAGATTTGGCGGAGACTACGCCGAAACCCTCGATAGGTGGCTTGCAACTTTTGACCAAAAATACAAACAGGTCCGAGACCTTGGCTTTGATGATAAATTTATCAGACTGTGGCGCTTTTACCTTTCATCATGTTCGGGTGCGTTCCGCAGCGGCCGGACTAATGTTATGCAGGTGGAATTGCGTCATGCCTAGTTATCGAATGCTGCCAGTGGTGATTGTCGCATTTTGGCTCCCGCTAGGGCCCACTTTTGCGGGTTCGACCGTTGATACGGTGGCCCGGTATATTGAAAATCCGAGAAAAATCGGTGAAGGGATTCTCACAATCCTTTTTTGGGATGTCTATCGGGCGGAGCTATATGCGCCGATGACCGGTTGGCGCCCCGACGCTCCCTTCGCGCTCTCCCTCAAATATCTCCGAGATCTCAAGGGAGCTGATATCGTTGACCGAACAATTTCGGAAATGCGCGGCCAAGGCTTCTATGATGATCTGACGCTGAACGCTTGGAGAGGGCAGCTTCAAGATATTTTCCCCAATGTATCGGACGGCACACGATTAACCGGCGTGAGAGATAATGAGGGCAATACAGTTTTCTTCCGCGACGGCAATAAAATTGGAGAGGTCAAAGACCCCGCTTTCACTCGCCGGTTTTTCGATATTTGGCTTGGTGCAAGAACGTCGGAGCCAGATTTGAGGCGAGCGTTGTTCGGAGGAACATAGCTACCATGCCCGGAGCTCCAACAGCCCGGTCAAAGCTAATATTCTATGGAGCTTTAGCTCTGCCCCTGTCTTTCGCGGGCCTACCGCTTTATCTGCACGCACCAGATTTTTATGCAACCGCCCTAATGCAGCCAATTGGGCTGCTCGGCGGCATCCTGATGTTACTTCGCGTAATCGATGCACTTCAGGACCCATTGATCGGTGTCCTGAGCGATCGGTTTTCTCGACATAGACTCGAGATTGTCATAGGCGGTGGGGTCTTGTTGCTGGTCGGCTTTGCGGGTTTGTTCAATCCGAAGCTATCAACTTTAGGCGAGGAAAACCCGCTGACCTGGTTCGCGATATCAGTATTGCTCTGTACGACTGGTTTCAGCATCGTAACAATCAACTACCACGCTTTCGGCGGATTATGGAATGTATCGTCATCAGATCGAACCAGAGTGACTGGGATCCGCGAGGCATTCGCTCTTTTGGGTATTTTGACAGCGTCAATCCTACCCGCTGTTCTCCAAGATACTTTCGCGCCTGCACCGAGTTTCTCGCTGCTGACCTTAATTTTAGTGCCGATTTTTATCGTAGGTGTTTGGCTGTTCTATATCTGGTGCCGGCACCAACCCATTGTTTCGGGACGCAAAGTATCGGGCTCGCAAGCATCCGGTTTTATTTGCTTAATGCGCGACCGATGGGCTCGCCACTTTTACGGCATATTTTTTGTCAGCAGTTTGGCCAGCGCAATTCCCGCTGTGTTAGTGCTATTCTATATTCGAGACCGTCTTGAAGCCGAGCAATTCTCCGGACTTTTTCTATTTACATATTTCCTGAGCGGAGCTCTTTTTCTGCCTGTATGGCAAAAAATTGCAGTACGGACGGGGAAAGTTAAGACTTGGGCGATCAGCATGTCGCTTGCGGTTGCCACATTCCTCTGGGCCTTCACACTTTCTAGTGGCGACATTCTGCCATTTGTCTGCATATGTGTTTTATCCGGCAGCGCGTTGGGCGCGGATCTCGCAATACCACCAGCGATTATTGCCGACCGAATTGTTGCCCAAAGAGATCAGCAACGCGCTGGTCGCTTTTTTGCGGCCAACGCTTTCTGTACAAAATCCGCGCTGGCGCTAGCGACTGGTTTTTCGCTGCCAACGCTGGGTGCTCTTGGATACCAGCCGGGTCAGTCTCTAACTTCGGGTGTCGGCCTGTCTCTTGCGCTGGCCTACGCATTGGTTCCATGCATTATCAAAGTAATTTCCGCGGTTTGGCTTCTCCGCGTCCTGCCGGTTTTGGACGGCCCGAAAAGTTTTGAAGAACCGTTAAGGTCTACTTAGGAACACGGGCGCCAGCCATTGCAGCAAGGCGCATAAACGTTCGTTCGCAAAGAGCGTCGTCTGGCATACCCGACGTTTTACAATCGATCTCGGCCTTAATAAGTTCAGCGCGGGCGCGAGCTAAAGTTTTGAGCCGCCAAAGCTTGATCTGGTTTCTGAAACCAATCTGCTGTTTAAAAAAGACTGGAGGGCGGAGACTTTTCATCGCCTGGTCGGGCGCTGCGCCGGCGGTAATGGCTATTACCACTTCTTCCAAACGCGATAGGTGGCGGCTGGCGGCGCGTAATAATGATACCGCTGACACGCCCTCGAAACGGGCTCGTGAAAGCGCAACTGTTAGCCCTTTCAGATCCCCGCCCGCTGCTGCGAAAACGACGTCGTCTGAGGTGATGGCGGCAGCATCACCAATTATCGCTTGTGCGCTTTCGAGGGTCACTTCAGATTGTCCCAACATAAATAGTACTAACTTCTCGAGTTCCATTCGGCTAACCATCCGGTCGGCGCCCAGATTGCTAGTGATCCAAGACACAACACTCTTGTCGGCCTTTAGGCCGGCGTCGTTTAGCGAATTGAGAACAAGATCTTTTAGGCTTGCTTCTTCGTCCATATAGCATGGGATGCTGGCGACCCCATTACCTTTTTCGAACAAACCACGTAGTTTGGATCGAGGATTGAGATCGCCGGCTTCAATAATGATCAGGGCGTCCCCATTTGCTTCCAGGGCATCAGTCGCAGCGCTGGTGACCGCTTCAGTTGCTTCCCTTAACCGTACCACCCGGCGCCCCCCCATCATCGAAAGGGCGCATGCCTCATCGATCAGTCGCGACGGATCGTTTCGGAGGTCTGCCGGCGTGAATTCGGCGACATTAAATGGATCGGATAAACTACCGGCAATAGTTTTGGTCAAAGATTCCGCGCGTTCCCGGACCAGACCGAGGTCGGGCCCGTAGATCAGCATGCCGCGGATATCATCGGGTGGGTTAGCGACGAAAACATCCGCGCGCGCGGCGGGAACTTTCATCGTGTACCCGGATGGCCTCCCGTCTGGACAAGCCAGACGGCAAGACGTTCCTTAATATTGCGCGCGAGTTGCCGTATTGCGCGGTTACGCGCATCGGCCTGGGCGCTGAGCGTTGCGAAGTCTGAAGTCAATATGTTGTAGCTATTTACTGAACGAGTCTGCCCTGATAATAGCTGTGTACCATCAGACCTGTTCGCGACGGCGTATGAGGCTGCTAGCGTTAGATTTGCCCGAGTCGCAACGTCATCTTTTCTAATAGCGAGGTTGCTTCGGCTTTCGGTCAGATAGACACTTAGTTTGAACCGCGGTGTCCGCGCGCGGCCGCGGGGTTGTAGTTGCTGCAATAGTTCATTGCGCATCATCTGTCCGGTTCGATCCGCAATTTTAGCGATCTCGAAGTTTGCGAGTGCCCTGCCGGACGCTGCCGATCTATCCCCATGGATCGGCTGAAAGCTGCAACCCGATAACAGCAGTGTTGCCGCTCCATAAATAGCGAGGCCCAAGCGGCGGCGATTCCAGGCGCCATGATCGCTAGTGAATAACATTTATGATCCTGTTAGGGACATAAATGATCTTCTTCACATCGTCGCCGCCGAGCGCCGCGGCTACGGTCGGCAGCGAAAGTGCCGCTGCTTCCGCCTCCTTTTGCTCGGCATCATTGGTGATTTCCACAGTACCCCGCATTTTTCCGCGCACCTGTACGGCAATTTTAACAGTATCCCGGACAAGGAGATTTGAGTCGAATTCAGGCCACCCGGTCTCCGCGACAAGCGTTTGGTATCCAAGAATCTGCCATAGTTCTTCTGCCAAGTGCGGCATCATCGGGCCGATGAGTAGCGTCACTGTTTCCAATCCCTCGCGAAGCGCGGGGCCATCGATCTTTGGGTCGACGTCGGCGAGTACATTGACAAGTTCGTGTACGCGGGCGATGGCTCGGTTGAAATGAAATGTTTCTAGGTCCTCAGTGACTCCCGCTATTGCGGTATGAATGGCGCGTCGGAGATCTATGTTGGCGTTATTTTCCTTATATTCTGGCAGGGTGTTTGCGGTACCGGCTACCAGCCGCCACAGTCGGTTGGTGAAACGCCAGGCCCCGCTTATTCCGGCCTCGGTCCAGTCAAGGTCGCGATCCGGCGGGCTGTCGGAAAGCATAAACCACCGGGCGGTATCGGCGCCGTAGGTTTTGATGATGTCTTCAGGATCAATGACGTTCTTTTTCGATTTGGACATTTTCTCGGATCGCCCAACAATAACAGGTTCGAGGGTATCGGCTTTAATAACTGCCCCCCCCTCGCCTTCGACAATGTTGGTAGGTTCTACCCACTCCCCCTTGTCGGTCCGATATGTCTCGTGACAGATCATACCCTGCGTGAACAGGCCAGCGAAAGGTTCGTCGACGCTGCCATGACCGATTTGGGTCATGGCTCTCATGTAAAAGCGAGAATATAGGAGGTGTAGGATGGCGTGTTCGATCCCTCCGATATATTGATCGACCGGGAGCCAGTAATCTGCAGCACCTTGGTCTGTGGGTGTGTCAGCGCTAGGCTCGGTAAAGCGCGCGAAATACCAAGACGAATCAACAAACGTATCGAATGTGTCGGTCTCACGAGTTGCGCAATCGCCGCAGAGTGGGCAATCGACAGATTTCCATGCTTCATGGTTGTTTAGTGGGTTGCCCGGCTCGTCGAAGCTGACGTCATCCGGCAGAACAACCGGGAGATCCGAGGCCGGGACTGGGACGACGCCGCATTTGTCACAGTGAATGACTGGAATCGGACAGCCCCAGTAACGCTGGCGCGAAATTCCCCAGTCCCGTAAACGAAAATTCACCTCCCGCTTCCCGCGCATGGTGGCCTCCAAGCGATCAGAGACCTCCGCTTTTGCCGCGTCGACAGATAAGCCGTCTAGAAAATCGGAATTTGCAAGCATACCTGGGCCAGTATATGCCTCATCACCAATCGAAAACTCCCTTGATTCCAAAGGAATAACCACCGGCAAGACGTCGAGGTTATACTTTCTGGCGAAATCTAGATCTCGTTGATCATGGGCTGGACAGCCGAATATCGCACCTGTTCCGTATTCCATTAGGATGAAGTTTGCGACATAGACCGGCAGGGTTTTTCCATCAATAAATGGATGGTGGACCTGAAGCCCGGTATCAAAGCCGATTTTCTCAGCTTTTTCGATAACGGCTTCCGATGTGCCCAACCGACCGCATTCGTCGATGAATTCCTTTAAACCCGTATTTCCAGTCGCCAGTTCACCCGCTAAGGGGTGCTCTGGCGAAATAGCGCAGAAGCTTGCACCAAAAATAGTATCCGCTCGGGTTGTATAGACCTCGAGCCTGTCATCGCGATTTGCCATCTCGAACGAAATCTTCAGGCCCTCAGATCGTCCAATCCAATTTGCCTGCATCAACCGTACTTTTTCCGGCCACCGGTCAAGTGTGTCCAGGGCGTCTAGCAGATCCTGCGCATAATCTGTGATCTTGAAGAACCACTGGGACAGCCGCCGTTTTTCAACCGGGGCGCCCGATCGCCATCCTTTGCCGTCTATCACCTGTTCATTGGCCAAGACGGTTTGGTCAACCGGGTCCCAGTTGACCCAGCCTTCTCGCCGCTCTATTAGCCCCGATTCAAGGAAGTCTAAAAACATTTTCTGCTCGTGGCGATAGTAAGCTGGATGGCAGGTCGCGATTTCTCGGGACCAATCGATTGATAGTCCCATCATCTTTAACTGCCGACGCATGGTGTCGATGTTGGCGTAGGTCCATTCAGCCGGGTGCACGTTTTTTTCCATGGCGGCGTTTTCCGCCGGCATGCCGAAAGCATCCCACCCCATTGGGTGAAGGACGTTAAATCCGCGTGCGCGCTTGTATCGCGCAACGACGTCTCCCATCGTATAGTTGCGGACATGGCCCATGTGTATACGACCCGACGGATAAGGAAACATTTCAAGGACGTAATATTTTGGCTGGTTCAAATTGTCGCGCGCGGCAAAACATTGCCCGGCATCCCATGCGGCTTGCCATCTGTCCTCGGCGGCTTTGAATGCGTATCGCGAAGGTTTGTCTTTAGCTGGCATTGGGTGTGATTCCCAAATGTTTAAAAAAAGGTTTGGTGACGGTAAGTCCTGCGCATCACCCCGATCGACTCATATGCAAAATTGGGCTCGATTAAAATATATGGTGTGTGCACGTGTGTGTTTGGCTGCAACGCTTCAGTTTGTGTCCCTCAGTTTCCGGCTGATCGCACTGCAACTCGAAGCTGTCGGGCGCGAACAAGTATCTGGTTTTCCAGTTTCACCGAGGTCTTCTTCTCCACACTTGCGTCGACCCATTGGCTCCCATCTCGGCTCTGACGGAACACGGCCACACGAACACCATCCGTGCGTAACTGTCGGCCCAAGATGTATATATTCATCTTAAAACGCTCATCAGGCGTTTCGGGCGGCGTATACCAATCGGTTATTATAACGCCTCCGAACGGGTCGGCTGACGAAAGAGGCATAAAGGCCATTGTATCTAGGGCCGCACGCCAAAGATAGGTATTAACACCGATGCCTACCCCTTTTGGGGTTGAGCGGTCGTTATCTGAAAGGCCAACAATGCTTGAAAGATCAACGCCATCGCCTCCGAAGAAACTTCCTCCGTCGTTGTAGTAGCCCCGTTTTGCTTGGCCAGGTTCAAATGTATCGGGGTCGTCCATAGGGTTGATCATAGGACCGCCGCAGCCCGACAACGCGATTCCGGTCACCAGCAAAGTGGCCTGGCACCACTTATTTATGGTCATTCCTTTGTTCCTCTCCATTCTCTGTACGGGGCGAGCATATTACAGTTAACCATAGCAATTTTATCTTACACCCTTACGTCGGCAATCTTGCGGGATCGCTGATCTGTTTATTGTTTCGAATAATCCGGAGTATAATTCTACTCCTGAGATACAGAGTAATACACCCGTATTTTGAACGAAAACGGAACCCGTTCTGGAAAACTTACCGAGCCTGTCTGCATTGTATGATGTTTAGGACTACTTCGTCATCTTGTTTGAGCCATATTTCGCGGGGATGGGGGCTTGGCAAAAAACCCCCGACAAAGCGTGAGCCCCATAAAATAGAAATATGAGACCTCTGAGTAACACTCATATTTGCCCCAAGCGATAACCGAAAACGGCCAGCCAGCGTGATATGTGTTATTTATGCCACAGCAGGGTGTTTTTTTTGGCACTAACCGTTGATTTTATTGAAGCCGCTGAATTTCTCCCCTAAAAATAACCCAATCGAAGGCCTCTTTTATTATTGCGCCTGAGAGTTTTTAAATAAAAGCAAACGTGGTGTTCCGCATGAGGTGGACCGCTGCTAGCTTAAAATTTCCCTGGAGGGAAAAAATGAAGAAGCATCTACTTACTTCCACCGCTTTAGTTGCTGCCGGTCTGGTAGCCTTTGGCGGTACGGCTATTGCTAAGCCGAAATTGACCGTCAACGGTAACACGTCGGTAATTTTCGGCGTTGGTGAAAATGACGCTGCGTTTGACGCCGCTACCCAAACCAGCAGCATTAACGATTGGGACGTCCAACAGGACGCTGAAATCCACTTCAATGCATCAACTAAGCTTGATAACGGCATCAAGATTAAGGCACGCATTGAGCTAGAAGGTAACACAGACGGTGACCAAATCGACGAACACTGGATGCGTATTTCCGGCTCGTTCGGTGAGATCCGTGTTGGTTCGACGGATATGGTTGCGAAGACGATGACTGCGGGCTATCAGGGCTCTTCGGCTGGCGTCGGACTGAGCCTTCCGTTTGATACGTCAAGGTTTGTCTCCAATCCTGGCGGCGTTACGACAGGCAACGCAAACTTTGCGGACCTTACTTCTGACTCTGAGGGTGTGGCTTGGTACTCCCCCCGGATGTCAGGTTTCCAGCTTGGCGTAGGTTACGTTCCTGCGAGATCGCAGGACAGCAACGGTGGCCGTGAAGCCACAACGGTCGACTCGCACGGTAGATCACTCGGTGTGAACTATGTCACCAAAATGGATGGCACGAGCATCGCTATTGCCGCCTCTTACGAGACCTACGCAGAGTCAACCGTCAACCAGGATGATCCTGAGGTTATGGCCATCGCTGCTAAGGTTGGTTTCTCGGGTGTTAACATCCAGGCGAGCTTTGTTGAGCGCGCAGAGGTAAGCACTATTAGTACTGGTGCAACTGCAGTTGCTGGACTGGAAACTTTTGAAATTGGTGCAAACTACAAGATGGGTGCCAATAAGTTCAGTGTTGCACTCGCGGAATCCGAGACTGTAACTGATGCTGGTGCTGCCGGTGACGGTGACGACCAGTCGATCCTCGCGGTTGCTTGGTCCCGTGCTGTTGCTCCGGGCGTTAACTTCTCGCTTACCGCTTGGTCAGCTGACTACAACGATGGTGCGGTGGGAGCGACTTCCGCCACGTCTAACTCTGGCGAAGCCATCGCCGGCCGCCTCAAGGTCAGCTTCTAAGACTTGATCTTGATTGAACGATTTAAGGGGCGGCTTATGCCGCCCCTTTTTTAAGACAACCTCTCAATCTGTGCAAAATCAATAGAACGAGACAACCCTTAAACCTGTCGGAGAGAAAACTTGGTTTTCGGGCGAGGGAACCAGTGGGACAAATTACACCGATACCTATAGCTTAGTTACTGCTGCAAATTTTGTTTTGTGGTGGGAGGCGCGTCTTTTATCTTTTTTATATCTTCAACGCACCAAGACTCTGTGTTTCGGGGGATAAAGATTATTTTTTGGAGGGGTCGATCCTGTCATTACAATAGTTTGTAAGAGGATCCTGACCAATCTCATTTTAATAGTGGGATTAATGCCTTAATCTCAGGTGCAAATGACATCAGAGACCAAAATTACAACAAAACTCGAGGGCGTGCGCTCAGAAATTGTCGCGGCGGCCAATGAAGTGGGTAGAGACCCTGACTCGGTGTCGCTAATCGCGGTCTCGAAATCTCAACCGCAGGAGCTGGTTGTTGCGGCGCTGAGGTCCGGGCACCGGGTGTTTGGCGAAAATCGCATACAGGAAGCCAAGGGCAAATGGTTAGCGTTAAAGGATGCCTATCCGGATTGTATCCTCCATCTCATAGGGCCACTGCAGTCAAACAAGGCGGGAGATGCGGTTGCGTTGTTTGACATTATTCAAACACTGGATCGTGAGAAGCTTGCTCAAATTCTAGCACGGGAGATGGATCGCCAAGATCGCCGCCCTGAGGTATTTGTTCAGGTGAACACCGGCGAGGAGCCTCAAAAAAATGGTGTACTACTTGGCGAGGTCGATGCATTTATTGAAAAATGTCGGGGTGAATATTCACTACCGGTCGTCGGGTTGATGTGCATACCTCCGATCGGAGAAAATGCAGCTTTGCACTTTGCGCTGCTAGGCGAAATTGCGGACCGTAACGATCTTAGCCGTCTCAGCATGGGGATGTCGGCGGACTACCAAACCGGTGTACGCCTCGGTGCGACGGAGGTTAGGGTGGGGACTGCTATTTTTGGTATTCGCATTGCCGGGGTTAAACAGTGATTTGTCTTTCCGAGCCGGCACCAAGCGGTTCGGGAGTTTTCAGAGGCCTTTGCCGATGACAAGATAATCGGTCTCTGGCTTCCAGATAGCCAGTATCTTACTTAAATCACGCTGAATGAACGCGATGCAGCCGTCCGTAGGTGGGTAGTGTATGCCTCCGGCGACGTGAAGGAATATTGCACTGCCATCCCCGGGCACGACAGGATTCGTATTGTGGTCGGTCACGACGACAATGTCGTAGAGCGCGTCGTTTCGGTAAAGGGGTTCGCAACTTGATGGATAGGGGAGCGTAACTGCACGGTTGTAAGCAGGGTCTTGAGGTGCATCGCACCACCCATCCTCCTCGGACAGGGCGACGACGGAGAGCGCCGTATCTGGGGCGCTAAGGCGCTCCTCTCGATAAAGCACCTGCAAAAGCTTATACCTTCCAGATGGGCTGGCTCCGTCTCCCTCGGTTTTGTCTGATCGAATACCCTTGCGCCCGATGGCGCACCTATAAACAGTGTCGCCAAAACGCGCGTTCCCGTCTGCTGAGACGATTAGATCCATGCAGTTTTATAAAATGAAGAGCGCGTCGTTTGAAGTTGATTTGCTTGTAAGCTAAAGAAATAGGAAATTGTATCCTTGATCAGGCCAGTGAGGTGTAATTTATTGTAGGTCATTGTGATATGTCTGGTAACTTTTCAATAACACCCTCACAAGGCGGGGCGATCTCGATTATGATGGCCTTGATATCAAATCAGGCCGGCGCAGATGATGCCCTAACCAGCGGAAAAAGCTGAGAAATGATTAAAGAAGTAAGTCTCCTTCTGGTCGATGAAGATGAAGTTCTTCGGGATATTTTGCGCGACCAATTGGAGCTCCACAACGAATTTAAAGTTGATGAAGCCTCAAATGGCAAAGAGGCTCTCGAACTAATTAAAGATTCTAATTATGAGATAGTGGTTTTGGATATCAGTCTGCCCGACGTAGATGGTCGCGATCTATGCAAAATAATGCGCCAAGCCGGCATGAACCAACCCATGGTAATGCTGACTGGAGCGGACACTGAAGCTGATAACATTATCGGCGCGGTTTACGGTGCCAACGACTACATTACAAAACCTTTCAAGCTTGAGAAGCTTCTGGTTTGTCTACGCACACAGCTTCGGCGGAACGGGAGTAGTAAAGATGGAAGCTTTGACTTTGGCCCGTATTCCTTCCACCCGGCGACCAAGAAGATAATTGATCGAAAAAATGAGGGTGGCAGAATTCGTTTGACAGAAAAGGAAGCAGAAATTCTTAAATATCTATTCTGGGCCGAGGAGAGCGTCATTAGCAGAGAGGTTTTACTGAATGAAATTTGGGGATACAATTCCGGCGTTGCGACCCACACCTTGGAGACCCACGTTTATCGTTTGCGCCAGAAAATCGAGCGAGATCCGTCAAATGCCGACATTTTAGTTACCGAACCCGGAGGTTATCGACTTATTCGTTGACGTGGCTGGATTATACGATTTTCTCGAATATGAGTTTTTGAATACGATATGCTTTGAAGATACTTACTTCATGCCAGAAATATAATTCTTATAGGGCTTTAATCCCGCCGCCGTCTAGCGAAAGCACCTGACCGGTTATATAGTTCGCTCGGGCGCTTGCCAAAAAAGTAACTGCATCTGCCACTTCGGCGGCTTTCCCAAGGCGGCCGAGCGGAATACCCTTGGCCGGGTCGCCCATACCGGCATCAATCATCTGTTGCTGGCGTTCGGACATGATGGGGCCCGGTGATGCTGCGTTTACGCGGATATTTTGCGGCCCGTACTCGTTTGCTAGTCCCTTGAGCACCAGGTTCAGCGCAGCGTTCACGCTACCGCCGGGTAGGTGGATGTTGATCGGGAGCTTGCCGCCTGTACCGGTGATGGCCACGATTGATCCGGCCCCTTGCTTTACCATGTGTGGCAACACCGCCTGGAAACAGTTGATGTAGCCGAGATATTTTACTTCCAGCGCTTGCCGAAAAATATCGCCGTCGATCTCTAGGAAGGGACCGAAGGCAGGCACGGCAACTGTGGTCGCGAGGATTTCGATCGCACCCATTTCTGAAACAATCTTCTCAGCCCCTGCTTTCACATCTACGGAGTTGGTGACATCTAGGCTGACGGCAATCGCATTACCGCCAGAGCTCTCGATCTCTCTAACTAACGAGTGAAGCGCTCCCTCCGTCCGAGCGGACACAGCTACTTTTGCGCCTTCGCGGGCGAAGCTCATGGCAATTTCGTGTCCAATAGCGCCGGTTGCGCCGGTCACCCAAGCGACCTTGTTGGCCAATTCCATATCCATTTTTATTATCCTCTCTCCGCAGTATTAGATCTGGTTGTGTGGGTTTAAGGCGATCAGTTCGGGCGCCGTTCCAGGATCAGTGCTTGCTGCATACAAGATGGCCGTAGCCACCTCCTTTGCCGCTAAGCGCTTGCCTTTCCGTTTGGCGTAAGCGGCCACCACTTCCGGGTGAACAGCTTGCGCCATAAGCCCAGTGTCAAGTAATCCCGGCGCGATCTCCGTCACCCGTACGCCATATTCGGCAAGTTCGATCCGCATGCCCCGGGTAATCGCCGCCGTTGCGTGTTTAGTCGCCGCATATACCATAGTTAGCGGATACACCTGCCGCGCAAGAACCGATGAAATATTGATAATATGGCCACGGCGGCGTTCTACCATACCGCGGGCCACCGCCTGGCTCAGTCGTAGCAGGGCGTTGACGTTAAGTTCCCACGCGTCGCGCCACATATCTGGATCAGACTCAAGAAAAGGCGCATGCGCGGTCCGGCCCGCTGAGTTGACGAGAATATCTACGTCGCCCGCTTCTTTGGAAAGATGATCGACAAAGCCACCATCTGTCAGGTCTCCGGGGATCGACCTTATCAGTCCATCGGTCTCGGCGGCAAGCTTCTCCAAAGCATTCGCGCTACGAGAGACAGCAATAACGGTTGATCCGGCTGCGGCAAATAGAAGCGCAGTCTCGCGACCCACACCTTCCGAAGCACCAGCGATAAGGGCTGTTTTGCCGTCTAGCTGCATGACTGGTCAGGCTCCTAACGCGGCGCCGCCGTCTACCACCATCTCGTGCATAGTGATGTATCTCGACTGGTCGGAGAGTAAGAAGGTGACGGCGTCGGCAACGTCATCAACTGATGCGATCCGTCCCAAAGGCACGCCAGCACGAAAATTATCTAAATCGCCCTCAAGCAATACTTTGCCAAAGCCCATATCTTCCATCATACGATGGATCATCGGGGTTTCCGTTGCGCCCGGGGCCACGGTGTTGACTCGAATCCCCAGTGGGCCCAATTCCAAGGCAAACACGCGCATAAGGTGGCTTATACCCGCTTTGGATGCGCAATAGGCGCCCTGCCGGACGCGGGGAACACGAGCTGCATTAGACGAAATCGTCACAATCGCGCCGGACTTGCGTTTCGCCATATAGCGGGCGGCTGCGCGGGTTGCGAGCCATGTGCCGCGAAGGTTGACGGCAAAGTGGTTATCGAAATCCTCCGTAGACTGGTCAATCAATGGATTGAGCTTCTGAATGCCGGCCACATTGACCATACCAGAAATACCGCCGGCGAGTTTTTTCTCAGCTATATCTATAGCTGCGTTTACGGATGTCTCGTCGGTTTGATCTGCCTCGATAGCTGTGGCAGATAACTCGGCGGCGACTTGACCAACGGCATTCGCTTGTCGATCGATCAATGCTAGTTGGGCACCGCCCGCAGCCAAGTGCCGCGCTATTGCTTCACCGATCCCCTGTGCCGCGCCGGTTATAACGATGCCCGCGTCCTGTATGCCTGAAAGTTCCATCAACCCTTCCAAATTCCGCTAAGTCCAGCGTCGATACATTCCTGGGTGCTTCCAAAAAGTATTTCCGCATTGCAAACCGATTTGGCGAAAAGCGCCATCTTCGTTGAGTTTGTCGCTAGCCGCACCCCTTTAATCAACTTATCATAAGAGACAACCGAGCAGTTGTCCGCCGTTACCGTGATCCCTGCGTCTAAGAGGACCGAGATTAAGCCCTCAGCTTCTGCAATATCATATGTTGTTCGGTTAGTGTGGATGTAAAACTTAACTTTGATTTCCGGGGAGTTCGTCGACGATTCGATTTTTTCGACTGCTTCCCGTAGCTGTTCGATGGAAGCATGTGGACAGCCGATGGAAACGACGTCGACTGGGCCCTCTTTTCCGTTAGCTGTTTTCCTCCGCTCGGCATCCAACGCGTCGTCGTCTATAATGATCGGCAATGGTGCTGGTTCGCTATACGCGTCGGCCAAGGTCTTGGCCTCCGGCGTAATTCCCGAGAAATGATATATTGCCGACATACTATGGATTGCATACGCTGCGCTGAACGACACGTAATCGTCAATCGACGGTATTCTAGTCAGCCCCTCCAAGGTGGGTATTCTTTCCGCTGCAAGCCGACCAACTAGCGCACCAAGCAAGCTAAACTGATCGACACTTGCCAAATCGGTTTCGACGCGAATCAGCACATTTGGCCGCCTATTTTCTTCGAGATGCATGCCGTACCGCGGGGTAAGCCCTGTCAGTGCAGATGCAACCGCGGTTGCTCCCTCTCTGTTAGTCCTCGCCCCAAGAACTGAATTTATGTATGGAGCGGTAGCGGACTCGCTCCATGCGACGTGCTCACCGAACGACGGCACTATTCCCTGAATAAACGGATTACAGGAGCAGCTCGGTAGCGCGCCCATCTTTTCGCATGCTTCGAGAATACGGATCTGGTTTTCTTCTTCCGCCGTCTTCAGCGGTTTCGTTCGGTCTACAGCGATGGCATTGATCGAAGTCGGAATGACGAAACGGCCACCTTCTACCACAAGGCGTTCCAGGAAATCACCGCCTGCTTTGCCTAAAGCAGTTCCGTCAATGACCAGATGTGCAGAAGTAACTGGGATAAGTTCCGGTGCATCTTGCGCTCTGCCGACAGCTGCGAGCATTTTCATGGCAATCTGGAGAGGCCAGCCTTTTTTGCCGGCCAGCATTGCCTCCTGATCGGTTGTCAGGTTCATGACAACACCTCAACAGTGCCCAATTCACCATCAACAAAAAGCCAAGTGCCGAGCGGCAGGTCTGTAATTTCAGTGTCTAGGCGATGAACCAGCGGTATTTCAGCGATAACACAGCCGGCTATAATAACTGCATCGGCGCGAAGATTTATTATTGCGGCCGGCGCGAGCCCCCGTTTCGCTAATTGCAAAAGGCTGAAAGAGCCAGCTGTCGAACCTTTCCCCGAACGGCAGACTAGAACGCGCCCAGCAATGTTTTTTCCGAGCAATGGGTGGCCAGTTTCGATCACGATTCCAGTTTTTTCATCCACACCGAGATTGAACGCGATCCCCTCAACGGTTATGAGCGCTTCGCCGAGTGCTCGGCCGCCCACGAGGCCGACTCCCTTGTATTTTAGGCCCATCAAACCTCTTTACAATATTACGTCTCCAAAATGCGCAATCCCAACGCTTGCGTCGACCCCTCATTATTAACCCTATCACGCTTCGGGGAAGCTTTTTCAGTAATTTGGGCGGTTTTTTGTAGTAAGGCCAGCTGTTAGGACTATTATGTTCATGTAATGTTCGTTACGGATCCGAAACCAATCGAATCACGCTACCCCTTGTAGGCCAGTATCTTAGCTGCTCATGATGATGTAGAATCTGAGGGTAAGGCTGAAACTCAGTAATAGGCTTGGGCGATAATATCTTTATGATTTGTTCTCGTTTAGCGCGAGGAATGGAATTTTAGGGGAACATTAGATTTATGAACTATGGCTTGGCGATACCCCTAACAGGGTCAACAGGAGACTTAGCTTGCAATTAAATGCTCGCCTAGATGTGATCGGTGACTACCCTTTCGATCGACTTCGTGCACTGCTTGGTGATATAGCGCCACCAGCAGATCTGCCACCAATTCCGCTGTCATTAGGCGAGCCGCAACATTCGCCGCCAGCATTCCTCGCCGAGACGGTCGCCAAGCAGGCTGCAGAGTGGGCGAAATATCCGCCGATGAGAGGTACGGAGGCTGCGCGCGATACCATCGCTGGTTGGCTGACCCGGCGATACAGCTTACCAGATGGTATGGTTGAGGGTAAAACTATGGTCATCCCTGTGTCTGGAACTCGTGAAGCTCTGTTCATGATAGCGTTGGCTGCCGTCCCTCAGCACAAGGATGGTAAAAAGCCGATCGTTCTGATGCCTAACCCGTTTTACCAAGTTTATCTCGGCGCAGCGGTAATGGCCGGTGCGGAGCCGATACTTGTATCTGCAGGAAAAGAGAATGGATTTCTGCCTGATTTTTCGGCCTTACCCGAGGAAATCCTTAGCCGAACGGCGCTTGCCTATTATTGCTCTCCCGCGAATCCCCAGGGAGCGATTGCACCAATGGAAACGATGCAATCCCTTGTCGGCCTGGCGCGCGATTACGATTTTCTTTTGGTTTCGGACGAATGTTATAGCGAGTTATACTTTGGCAAACCGCCCACCGGCGCAGCCGAGGCCTGCGCCGCATTGGACGGTAGTTTTCGAAACGTCGCAGTTATGAATTCATTATCCAAGCGATCGAGCGCGCCAGGACTTAGGTCAGGATTCGTTGCAGGTGATCCTGACCTGATCCGCAGGTTTGCCCGGCTACGGGATTATGGCGGTGCCCCGCCGCCTCTGCCGCTTTTGGCCGCAGCATCAGCGCTGTGGTCAGATGAAGAGCACGTAATAGCCACCCGCGCTTTATATGCCGAAAAATACGAGATAGCTGCTAGCATCCTCTCAAAGAGATCTGGTTACTACAAACCCGAGGGCGGATTCTATTTGTGGCTTGAGGTTGGTAACGGTGAAGAAGCGGCTATGCGTTTATGGCGGGATGCTGGTGTACGAGTAATACCAGGAGAGTATCTCGCCCGGGAAGTCGGTGGCACTCACCCCGGCGCAGGCTACATTCGCCTCGCCCTCGTCCACGATAACGATACAACTGCTGATGCACTTAACCGCTTAGAGAGAGTTTTGTAGGAATGGAGAACTGATAATGGCCACACGAACCCGGAATGCCGGCGCCAACACCATCCTCCCCCCCGAGATAATAGCCTTTTTTAAGCGCCGAGCGGTAGAAATTTTCGGGGTTATCATATTTGTTTTTGGTGCCGCGTTAACGATTTGTATAATCGGGTACGATTCCACCGATCCATCCTGGAACCATGCCGTCGCACGCGAGGCTGGCAACCCCTTAGGATTCACCGGCGCCTGGATTGCAGATATCTTGATACAAAGCATAGGCCTTTCCGCTTTTTTGCCGGGATTAGTTTTTATGGTTTGGGGATGGCGGGTTACGCGACATCTCAAAATGGGCCGTTTCTGGTTCCGTTTTACCTCCTTACCAGTCGCCCTTTTGCTTTCTGCCATGGCATTCGCCTTTGCTGGTGCACCTGAAGTTTGGCCAGTCAAGGTTGGCCTCGGCGGCGTGACCGGCGCCGTTCTTCTTAAAGATATCATCCCACTAACAGAAGCAGCGAAATTGCCGCTCTGGGTGCTCGTGTTTGCTCTGGCTGTCTTTGCGTTCAGCGCACTGGTTTGTGCGCTCGGCATTTCTCGCCAAGAATGGATCAACGGAATACGTAACGCCTTACACGCCAGCGAATACTCAGCTCGTACCAGTCTCATGGTTGGGAGATGGTCGGGGCGGGCGGCAGGGATTATTGTGGGCGCCTCGATTAAAGCTTTCCGCAGTATTAGATTTTCATCCTCCAATAGTCATACTGTTTATGAGTTGGCGCCCAATTTAGCTGACGATTTGGGGGGTGGACGGCGTGAGCCCGTTCTTGATAAGAGGCATAAAA
>CETH01082666.1_pt1 | contig 29969 bp, 30 predicted proteins | sample 361461 | NCBI WGS metagenome assembly CETH01 (sample SAMEA2622695, study PRJEB7988) | marine metagenome | isolation source: saline water (ENVO:00002010), including
ATTCCCATGCCAAACACGATGGACATGCTGACGATTCCCATGCCAAACATGATGAACACGCTGATCATCTTGATTCTGTTGCCTTGCATGTTTTTACCGGTCAAGGTGCTTTCTCTTATTTGGCTCCTGGTTCTTTCAGTGAGCAACTTACTTTTGAGGAATACGAGAATCAGAAAGGACTAGTTGGAGAAGACAAAAGAGCTGGTCATCTAGTACCTTTTTTGAGAAGTGCGAATACAGATATAAATATGACATTGGCAATGGCAATTATTGCTATGGTTATGGTTCATTTTTGGGGGTTTAGTATTTTAGGATTTCCTAGTCATATAGGTAAATTTATTAATTTCAAAGAAGGCCCCATAGGTTTCTTTGTTGGAATATTAGAGATAATAAGTGAGCTAGCTAAGGTTGTTAGTTTTACATTCAGGCTTTTTGGTAATATATTTGCTGGTGAAGTTTTATTAATGGCACTAGCATTTTTACTGCCACTGATTGGGATAATACCTTTTCTTGGCCTAGAGTTATTTGTGGGAGTTATTCAAGCTTTTATTTTTTCAATGTTGACTCTTGTTTTTGCTTCTATGGCTAGTGTGTCTCACTCTAGTGACGATCATCACTGAAAATAAAAAATAAGTTAAAATTTAAGTATTTAAAAAAATAATTCTTAAGGAGTTAAATAAATGGAAGGGGATATATTAAATATTGGTGCCGGTTTGGCCATAGGTCTAGGTGCTATTGGTCCTGCTATTGGAATTGGAATGCTAGCTTCAAAAGCTATGGAAGCTTTGGGGAGAAATCCGGAAGCTGGTGGCCAGATACAGCAGAATATGATTCTTGCTATAGCGTTTACTGAGGCTATAGCGATTTATGCATTGGTTGTGGCTATTATTATTAAATTCGTATAAGTCATTCCATTGCAAATGAAAATGTCATTTGTATTAGTAGTTAATTAGGAGTTCTGTATGGATGCACTAGGAATAAATCTTCCTGGTCTGATAACTCAGATTGTTAGTTTTATTATTCTTTTTGTTATATTGAGCAAATTGCTTTATAAACCTTTGGTTGGCATGCTTGATCAAAGAGCTGAAAAAATTAAAGAAGGTCTTGAAGCTTCTGAGAGAGCTCGTGATGACGCATCTAAGGCTGAAGAGGCTATTACGCAGCAATTAGATGAGGCCCGACTTGAAGGTCAGAAATTGATATCTCAAGCTCGTGAGACCGCAGAAAAATTCCGTAAGGATGAGATGGAAGTAGCAACATCTGATATCGAGAATATGAAGCTAAAAGCTGAGAAAGATATACAGAGAGAAAGAGATGCAGCGATTGAAGACTTGAGGAAAGAATTTGCAGATTTAGTTATAACTGCTGCTGAAAAGGTGGTTACTAATTCATTGGATGAGAAGGAACACCGCAAATTGATAGAAAATGTATTAGAAGAATCCTCATCTTTGAATAATAAAGGAAATTAGTATGGCATCATCTGTTTCACCTAGGAGATTTGCTCAAGCAATATTTCAAATTGCGCTAGAATCAAAGCAAATTGATTCTTGGATGTCTGATTTGTCTAAACTTGTTTCTTTCTCCAAAGATGATTCTTTCTTGTCATTTATGGATTCACCGAAGATTTCATTGGATAGCAAAATTTCGGTTATAAAAGAGTCTGGTATTGATGATGATTTGAATGATTTATCTGTAAACTTGTTGTCATTATTGGCTTCTAGGAACTCCGTATATAGTATTTCAGATATTGCAGACTCTTTTCAAGAATTGGTAGATGATCATAACAATGTTCTTAGAGCTGACATAACTACCGCGACGAAGATGTCTAAAGATCTAGAAGATACTATTTCAGAAAGTCTTAAAAAAATTGCAGGGAATGATTTAACTATAACTAGTAAAATTGATCCCAGTATTGTAGGTGGATTTGTTGCTAGAGTTGGGGACAGATTAATTGATGCAAGTGTTAGGACTCGTTTAGAAAATATGAAAAGAGGCCTTATTAAAGGCACATAAATTTATTTAGTTATTAAAAAGTAAGTACGACTATTAAGTCGTGTTATTAAATTGGAGGGTGATATGGCCGTCAAAGGACAGGACATAGCATCGGTTATAAAAAAGCAGATTGAAGGCTTTGGAACCGACCTAGGTATGGTAGATGTGGGTACGGTTGTTGAAGTTGGAGATGGTATAGCACGTGTCCACGGACTATCGGGGGTAGCGTATAACGAACTTGTTGAGTTCGGTGGGGGTGTTGCAGGGATCGCTCTTAACTTAGAGGAAGATAGTGTTGGTGTTGTTATATTAGGAGATCCTAGTGATATTAAAGAAGGATCTGAAGTTAGAGGTACTGGACAAGTTATGCAGGTTCCTGTAGGAGAACAACTGCTTGGAAGAGTATTAGATGGAATTGGAAATCCAATTGATGGTAAGGGTTCTGTAAATACTTCAGAGACTAGAGAAGTTGAAATCGTTGCACCTAACGTAGCAATCAGGAAGGGAGTAGATACTCCTGTTCAAACAGGAATAAAAGCAATTGATGCGATGATTCCTGTAGGTAGAGGGCAAAGAGAGTTAATAATTGGAGACAGAACTACGGGTAAAACGGCAATATGCGTGGACTCTATTATTAACCAAAAAGGTGGCGATCTAATTTGTATATATGTTGCTATAGGGCAGAAAGTTGGAAAAGTGGCCCAGACTGTTGGAATATTAGAACAGTTCGGTGCTATGGAACATACAATTGTGGTTGCTGCTAATGCTTCGGATGCAGCTCCAATGCAGTATTTAGCTCCATATACTGGATGTGCTATGGCAGAACATTTTATGCTTCAAGGTAAGGACGTTCTTATAGCATATGACGATTTGTCAAAACATGCTTGGGCATATAGGCAAATGTCTTTATTACTTAAGAGGCCTCCTGGACGTGAGGCATATCCTGGAGATGTATTTTATCTTCACAGTAGATTGCTAGAGCGTGCAGCGAGATTAGATGATGCTCATGGAGGAGGTTCGGTTACAGCATTGCCTGTGATAGAAACTCAAGCAGGAGATGTGTCTGCGTATGTTCCAACTAATGTTATATCAATTACTGATGGACAAATTTATTTAGAACCAGAATTGTTTAACGCAGGAATTCGACCAGCGGTTAACGCAGGAGTTTCTGTTTCTAGGGTAGGTAGTGCGGCTCAAACTAAAGCTATGAAGTCTGTTGCAGGCACTTTAAGGCTTGCTTTGTCACAGTATAGAGAGCTAGTAACATTTGCTCAATTTGGTACAGATGACCTTGACGAAGCGACTAAGAGGCAATTAGGTCGTGGAGAGAGATCTGTTGAAATATTGAAACAAGGTCAAAACGCACCAGTACCTATGGAACAACAGGTTGCTATTTTATTTGCTCTGAATGAAGGCTATGTAGATGATGTTGATGTTTCTAATGTTATGTCATGGGAACAAGCCTTTCATGGGTTTATGACTTCTAATCACAAAGACTTATTAAAACAAATTTCAGATGATGCAGATCTGTCAGATTCTTCCAAAGAAAAATTAACTTCTGCTATCGAAGATTTTAAGAAAAGTGGGTTGGTTTAATTAAATGGCTAGTGTTAGGCAAATAGCAAGGCGAATACGAAGCGTCGAAAGTACAGCAAAAATAACAAAAGCTATGTCTATGATTGCTGCTTCAAAATTGAGGAAATCTCAAGATGCAGCCACTATGGGAAGAGATTATGCTGATAATATGTCTCAAATGGTTTCAAATGTGGTATCACAAATATCAGATGATGATTCGAATCAGCCTTTGATTGAAATTCGAGAAAATAAATCAGCATGTTTATTAATTGTTACCCCAGATAGAGGTCTTACAGGCGGTTTGATTGCAAATATTTTAAAATCTGCATCTGCATTTTTATCTGAACAAACTGTTCCGGTTAAAGTTGTTGGAGTAGGCAAAAAGGGAATAGCTTTTGCAAAAAGGATGAATTTAGAAATTCTAGGAGAATTTACAGGCATTGGAGATGCTCCTAATTCTTCAGATACTCTTCCTGTAGCAGATTTATTAATAGATAAATTCTCATCAGGAGAAGTAGATTCTGTTCATATCTGTTATGCAAATTTTATTAATACTACATTGCAGAAGCCTTCCTTAACTCAATTAATACCTGTTGCTATAGACGACCTAAATGATAAAAAATTAGAATATATTTATGAACCTAATCCTAATGAGGTATTGAATGAATTATTACCAAGATACATTCAAACATTGGTTCATCATGCGATATTGGAAGCTAATGCGAGTGAACAGTCAGCACGTATGGTTGCTATGAACCAAGCGACAGATAATGCTAATGAAATGGTAGGCGATTTAACTTTAGTAATGAATAAATTAAGACAAGAAACGATAACTGGAGAGCTTTTGGATATTGTTGGGGGAGTCTCTGCAATAGAAGCTTAATCCACTTTTAATAAAAAATACTGGATCAGATTCAGGAGTATATATGGGAACCGGAAAAATAATACAAGTAATTGGGACAGTAGTTGACGTTGAATTTCAACCAAATGAAATGCCAGCTATTTTTAATGCTTTAGAAACCAAAATTGGAAATGATAAATTGGTTCTAGAAGTAGAACAGCATATTGGTAATAATTGGGTTCGATGTTTAGCTCTTGGACCAACAGAAGGATTAAAGAGAGGGATAGACGCAATAGATACAGGAGCTGCAATTTCTGTACCTGTTGGTGACCCTACATTAGGTAGATTGTTTAACACATTAGGTGAAACTTTAGATGGCTTAGAAGAAATCGACTCTCCTGAAACCAGGCCTATACATAGAGAACCTCCATCTTTTGAAGAACAAGCTACAGAGATTGAAGTATTAGAGACTGGAATAAAAGTTTTAGACTTAATTACTCCTTTTAACAAAGGTGGTAAAATCGGCGCTTTTGGGGGTGCAGGTGTAGGGAAGACGGTTGTTATTCAAGAATTGATTAATAACATTGCTACTGAACACCAAGGTGTGTCGGTATTTGCAGGTGTAGGAGAGCGTTCTAGAGAGGGAAATGATCTTTGGCATGAAATGCAAGAAGCAGGAGTATTGCCTCAGACTGTATTAGTTTTTGGACAAATGAATGAACCTCCAGGAATACGAGCAAGAGTTGCCCAAACGGGTTTAACTATGGCTGAATATTTTAAAGAAGAAAGAGGACAAGACGTTTTATTATTTGTGGACAATATATATAGGTATATATTGGCTGGAATGGAGGTCTCTGGGTTATTAGGCAGGATGCCTTCTGCAGTAGGATATCAGCCTACATTAGGTACCGAAATGGGAGCTTTAGAAGAGCGTATAACTTCATCTAAGACAGGTTCTATTACATCTGTACAAGCTATATATGTTCCTGCAGACGACTATACTGATCCAGGAATTGTAACTACTTTTGGACACTTAGATGCAGTTATGACTTTGGAGAGAAACTTGGCTTCTCAAGGTTTATATCCAGCAGTTGATCCCTTAACATCATTTTCGAATATATTAGAACCATCAGTTGTTGGTCAAGAACATTATGATGTTGCAATAGCAGTTACACAAGTTTTACAGAGATATCAAAGCCTACAAGATATTATTGCTATTTTAGGTATTGAAGAGTTATCTGATGATGATAAAGCTACTGTTTCTAGAGCAAGGAAAATTCAAAGATTCTTAACTCAACCATTTAATGTTGCTGAACAATTCACAGGAACACCAGGTAAGTATGTGTCGGTTAAAGATACAGTCGAAGGATTTAAGCAAATTCTTGATGGAGTTCACGATGATGTTCCTGAGCAGGCATTTTATATGGTTGGGACAATAGACGAAGCTCTTGCAAAAGCTCAAGAGATGGCATCTGCTTAATATAAGGATAATATAAATTGCATTTAAACATAGTTACAACTGAAGAATCTGTCTATTCCGGAGATATTGATTTGTTGGTCGCTCCCGGAATTGAAGGATTATTAGGAATATTGCCTAGGCATGCACCTTTATTGACGGTGTTAAGTTCTGGTAATGTTTTGATTCGAAAAGATGGAAAAGATGAAGAGATTATGATTAAAGGTGGATTCTTAGAAGTTACTATTGATAGTGATGTTACTATATTAGCCAATAGTTAGTATATATGTACACACAGATTTATATTCTTGACGTGAAATTGCGTACATTGCTAGAATGAGTTGTCTCTGTGATTTCATAGATTTAGATATTAGCAAGTTTGTTTCTTTTAATTTATTTCTTGGAGGTAGTTAATGAGTGAAGATAGAGTAAAACTATATAGAGGTTTACGAGAAGTTTATATTGACAGAACTAACTCCAGTTTTATTAATGGAAAAGAAGGGAAACTCTATTATCGTGGGTATAATATTGACGATTTAGCGGTCAATTGTTCATTTGAAGAAGTTATATACTTAATCATGAAAGGGGCATTGCCTACTTTAAAACAATTAGATCAATTTGTATCTGAATTGCGTTCTAATATGACTATTCCTGAACCTGTACTTGATATTATTAAGACTATAAAAAATGCACATCCAATGGATGTCTTACGTACAGCAATATCTGCATTATCTGCATTTGACGATGATGTAAATGATAATTCTGCAGAAGCTACATTGAGAAAAGGGACTAGGTTGACAGCTCAAGCACCAACCATAGTAACGGCTCATGCGAGGATTAGGGATGGATTAGAACCAATTACTCCTGATCCTGAACTATCTTTAGCTGCAAACTTTTTATATATGCTTTTTGGTGAGAAACCAGATCCACGTGATGTAGCTCTAATTGATAAAGATTTTGTGCTACATGCCGAACATGGATTAAATGCCTCCTCATTTGGTGCACGAGTTGCTGCTTCTACTCAGGCTGATTTGCATTGTGCAGTTACAACCGGAGTAGCTGTACTAAAAGGACCTTCCCACGGAGGGGCTGCTGAATCTGTGATGACTATGTCGCAAGAAATTGGAAGTGTTGATAATGCTGAAAAATATGTAAAAGATACTTTGTCCTCAGGGGGACGTATAATGGGATTTGGCCATCGAGTCTATAAAGCTGTTGACCCTAGATCCTTGCACTTACAAGATGACCTTAAAGAATTGGGAGAAAGAAAAGGGGAACCTAAGTGGTATTCGATACTTCAGAGTGTGGTTGAAGTTATGAAACCGTATTCTAGAAAAGGCATAAATCAAAACGTAGATTTCTTTTCAGGTGCAATGTATTTTCTTTTAAATATTCCAGAAGATTTGTTCATATCAATATTTGCTATAGGTCGTGTACCTGGCTGGACAGCACAAGTTCTTGAGCAATTTGAGAACAATATTTTGCTTCGCCCTAGATTGAAATATGTCGGAGATTTGGATAGAGAATTTATTAAAATTGAAGACAGGTAGAATATTAAGCTGGGGTTCTTTTGGATAAAAAAATAAATGACGAAAATTGTGTACATCACTGGGTATTAGACCAACCAAATGGCCCACTCAGTTCTGCTTTATGTAAGCTTTGTGGTGGTAAAGAAGAATTTCCTAATTCATTATCGGGTTCGAATTGGACTAAACCGTCTACAACAACCAGTTCAAATAAAGGTAAAACTGCTTAAAATCATTTTCAATGACTATTGAACCATATCGACTAATTACTGATCGGATACGCCATGAAGGACCTATTTCATTCGATACATTTATGGAATTAGCTCTTTATTCTGAACAAGGTTATTATTCAAACAAAAGTAATATAGGGTTTAAAGGTGACTATTATACTAGCCCTACATTGCATCCTGTTTTTTCAGCTTTTTTGGCCTCACAAATAATTTATATATGGGAATATTTAGAGAAACCGGATCCCTTTAATATTGTAGAGTTAGGATGCGGAAGTGGTATTTTAGCCCAAGATATAATGAAATCTTTTTTGGGGTCTAAAGTTAAAATATACGATTCTTTACAATACTATGCTGTTGATCGTATTGTTCCGGTGATTAGTGTAGATAAAATAAACTTTATTGAATCTCATAACCCTCCTGACATTAAAGGTACTGGAATTATTATAGCTAACGAATTATTCGATGCTTTTCCTGTTAAGAGATTTCAAATTGTTTCGGGTCGCCCTCATGAAATATTAGTGGGCATCTCTAATCAAAATGAGTTGATAGAAGTAATGGAATCTAAACCTGTGTCATCTTCTATGATTGACAATTTAAGTAAATTTAATTTGCCTGAAGGCTACAAGGGAGTACTAAATCCAGATTTGGATATTTATTTTGAGAATTTAGCTAAAACATTAGATAAAGGATTTTTTATAACTTTTGATTATGGCTATGAAGAATATGATTATTATTCTTTAGATAGATCAAACAAACATATTCAAACTTATTTTAAACATGTTGACGGTTTGGGATTATTGGACAATATAGGTGATCAAGATATTACGAGCCATGTTAATTTTACTGATCTTATTAACTCAGGTGTAAAATCAGGGTTTGAACCCGTTTCTTTAAAGTCCCAATCTGCTTGGATGGAAGACATGTATTTTTATGACGTTTTAAAACAGAGCGATTTTTCTCTTAAAGAAACTAGATTAATTAATTCTTTATTAGACGTTGAATCTTTGGGAGGATTTCTTATGTCCATCCAACAAAAAAATGTTGATTCTGTAAAATATTCTAATATTATCCCCTCAAAAGAATACATATTGGATAATCTGTCTATTCCTGAAATAAATAAATCGCATATGGCATATCAAATCAAATCTCAAGGATTTTATGGGCTTTAAAGTTTTTTAATCTCTTCAAAAATATCTTTTGGGTCTAAATCAGAAGCTGCATTATATGTTTTACTAAATTGTACAGTCCCATTTTTATCTATTATTACTACAGCTCTTTTGGGAGTCCCTCTGACATCATCAAATACTTCATATGCTTTAGAGACTTCTCCGTGAGGGTAGAAATCAGCTAAAATCGGATAGGGGATTGAGCCTAAAGATGATGCGAATGCTACTTGAGTTGGTCTGGAGTCACAACTTATACCCAAGACTTGGGTGTTAGCTTCTTCAAAACTGGCATTATGTATACGGAATGAAGAAACTTGATGAGTTCAACCACCAGTGAAAGAAAATATATGAAATGACAATATTATATTTTTTTTTCCTATAAAATTTTTTAGTTCTATTGGTTCTCCATCATGTGAAGGTAATTTAAAATTAGGAGCTTGTGATCCAATTTTTACCATAGTGTATTCCTTGAGGTGTTTTTAGTGTATTTTATATAGATTAATTTATATCATGTTATTCTTTACTATAAAAGGATAATTTTACTGGAGTATTTTTATTATGAACCCTGATAAGAACATAAGAATTACACTTGCATCAAGACCTGTTGGTTTCCCAAAAGAATCTGACTTCAACATAGAAGAAGTTCCAATTCCAGAACCAGGTGAAGGTGAAATATTAATTAAAGCATCGTGGTTATCCTTAGATCCATACATGCGAGGACGTTTGGATGATGGAGCAGGGTATGCAGACCCTGTACCAATAGGTGATGTGATTGTTGGAGCTATTACTGGTGAAGTTATAAAGTCTAGGTCTCCAAGATTTAAAGTAGGCGAAATTATAGAAGGTAGGTTAGGCTGGCAATCATATGCAGTTTCAGATGGAACTGATATACCTGGAAATGATCTGAGAAAGATAGATCCATCATTAGGTCCTATACAAACAAGTTTGGGAATTCTTGGTATGCCGGGATTTACTGCATATTTTGGATTTTTAGATGTTTGTGAACCTGTGGCAGGTGATACAGTTGTAGTTTCAGCTGCTTCTGGGGCAGTAGGTCAAATTGTAGGCCAAATAGCTAAAATTATGGGGTGCCATGTAGTTGGTACTGCGGGCTCTGATAAAAAGATCAGGTATGTAGTTGACGAACTGGGATTTGACTCTGGGATCAATTATAAAACTGAAAACTTAGATGATGCTCTTTCAAAACATTGCCCTAATGGTATAGATGTGTACTTTGATAATGTTGGAGGAGTTTTAACAGATGCAGTTTTTAAACAATTAAATATAGGTGCCAGAGTAGCTATATGTGGCCAAATATCTCAATATAATTTAGAAAAACCAGAACTTACACCAAGAAATTTATGGCAGTTAATTGTATCTCAAGCAAAAGTTCAAGGGTTTCTTCAAGGACAATATATTAATAAACACAATGATGCCTTAATACGAATCTCTAATTGGATTAAAGATGGCAAACTAAAATATACTGAAGATGTTACAGTTGGTTTAGAAAATGCCCCAACTACCTTCATTGGGATGTTAAAAGGGGATAATTTTGGTAAAACCTTAATAAAAATCGTTGAATAATGGAGCCAACGGGCGGATTCGAACCGCCGACCTAACACTTACGAAGCGTTTGCTCTACCACTGAGCTACGTTGGCACGTCGATTAGATACTCTAGCATAGCTTTAAGGATTATTTAAGTAGAAAATTATGGAAATTATTGCACATAGAGGTTTTTCTGATGAAAGACCTGAAAATACAATTGCGAGTTTCGATCATGCTGTAGAGTCTGGGTTTTCTTACTTAGAGTTGGATGTACATCTTTCTAAAGATGGTATTTTATATGTAATACATGACGATACTGTTGATCGCACTACAGATGGAACAGGATTTGTCAGAGATTTACATTCTCATGATATTAATATGTTGGATTCAGGAAGTTGGTTTGATAAAAAATATTTTGAGCAAAGGATCCCTACACTAGAATCTATTCTTATTAGATACCAAGGTAAGGCACATATTTTCATTGAAATTAAATCAGATTCAGACGAATTGATTAATAAATTACGTTCTTTGTTGCTGAAACATGGATGGATTAATGAAAATAGGACTAGGGCTCACACTCTTGAGATACAAAGAGTTTCTATTATTTCATTTCTTCCAAGTCCGTTGTTACAGTCAATAAAATTAAATCCTGAGATCAATCATGGTTTTTTAATGATTCAGCCTTCAATAGAAAATATTGAATTTTGCCTATCTAATAATATAGATGGGTTTTTCCCTTATATTGAATACTTAGATCAAGATATGGTTGATCAGGTCCATCAAAAAGGACTTTTTGTTGGGGCTTGGGGATTTGAAACTTTGTCACAGTTGTCTCGAGCACTTGAAATAGGAGTAGACGGAGTGACAGTTGATTGGCCGTCTAAAGCTTTTGAAATACTATCAAATAAACACTAGCTTTACGATAGTCTTCTTTTATTATCTTCCTGTTGTGCTACTAATATTCCTTTTTCTACATCTACTAATTGTAAAATAGCTGTACCTGATACTATTAATAATAAGATAGCAAAGACTGCACTTCTAGTATCAAGCATTCCTGTTACTAAAACATATAATATTGGACCTAATACAGAGGATGCACGACTCATGAAACCAAAGAATGAAAAGAATTCGCCACTTCTAGTTTCTGGAGATATTTGTGAAAATAAACTGCGAGCTAAAGCTTGACTACCTCCCATAACTAATCCTACATTTACTCCTAGCAATAGCCATTGGTATCCAGCTTCCAAATTTAATGGAGCCCATAGAATATTTCGGATTAGCGATGGCCACCAGTCTAGAGGTCCTCCTTCTAGAGAAGATGGATGAATCTTTCCCACTATTCTTCTTTCAGTTCCATTTTCCATTAGAATTGATAAACTAAATTTTGAATTTTCACTTTTGGACATCTTGTTGGCAAAAAATTCGATTTCACTAGAACTAAGATATTCTTGACTTGTTAAATCACCGATCTCTTCGCTCCATAGTTTATCTGTTTTGGAATCAGATAATTCAGGATATGAATCAATAATATAAGAACCTGAACGAGCATTGTATGATATTTGGTAATCATGATTAGAATGTGATGAAGGAACAAGAGGAGCAATACTCACACCCATTATCACTATGAAAACCCAGCCTATTAGAGTAATAGTTAAAGATTTTTTAGTACTTGTTAGATGTGCAATTTTACTAAAAACAATAGCGCCACCTGCTGCAACAAATTGAATTATTAATATTGTTGCCATATTGAAAGTGAGAGCTAATCCTAGAGTATCTGCAGCAAAAGCTCCAGCAATCCCTAGAATGCTTTGGATACCGTCATTAAATAGAAGGTACGCTGATAAATAAATTAGAATAATTTTGAAATTTTTTAATTCTGAAAACGTGGTTTTTAGCTCATTTGTTGCGAGTTTTGTAGCTGATAGTATTCCTAATCCAGGGAGAGGTCTTTCTATTTTAGGTTCAGGTATTACCCTGAATGTCCATAATGCCCACAGAAACCACCATAGGCCAATAGAAGATAATGATAAACGAGTAACCAAGTCTTCTATTTCAGTTCCAGAAGTTACAATATTTATTGCCAAATGAATAAGTAATAATAAACCTCCGCCTATGTATCCGTATGCATATCCGCTTGAACTTACCTCGTCAGCTAATTCCCGTGGAGCTATATGGGGAAGGAATGCGTTGTAAAATACTAAACTACCTGCAAATCCAATATTTGCTAGTATAAAAGTTCCTATTAACCATGCCCAAGGAGTTGCAGTATATGCTGAAAAGAATGCTAATATGGTAAATATAGCCCCAGCAATCGTATAAATCCAAAGTAGAATTTTTTTAATGGGAACACGGTCTGCGATGATGCCCAGGATAGGACTGCTTATTGCTACGATACTAGCTGCTACTACTGCAGATAAACTCCAAACGGAACTACCAGTAAATGTCATGCCCCAAAAAATGGTTTTTTCACCTAATGATTCTTTAAATAAATAGACAAAATATATTGGGTATATCGCCGCAATACCGCTAGTAGCAAATCCTGAATTTGCCCAATCATACATGCACCAAGCTCGAATAATTTTACGTTGAGACTTAGTTAAATCACTTATGTTTTTGATTGTGCTCATAGTTTGTTAGTTACCGGAAGACCATATTGATAAATATTTCTAAAAGTTTTAATAAACCAGCTAGCCATTACTAGTAGTATAAATAGCATTCCACCGATAATAAGCATATAATCTGCTGCTAATAATCGTATTGTTTGTCCTAATATATCAAAATTTGGTACAGATATATCGGACATCCTTCCATTTATCAGATTCATTAACGCCATTATTCCACCAATGTGAACAGAATAAACAGCTCCTACTCGTCCCCTAACACCGTCATCCGTAACACTTTGGATCATAGTATGGGTTAAAGTCATAAATCCTGATTGTGATAAACCAATGATTATTGCTGCGATAGTAGCTATGTATATATTTGAAGAAAGTGCTAAAAATATGGGTGATAAGCCACTTATTAATGATAAGTTTAATAGCATACTTCCTTTAGTTTTTTCGCTTGTAATAACAGAAAGTGAAAGAGCACTTATTAGAGCACCAGCGCCTGTGGCCATCATAATTATTGTTACTCCACTATCACCTAATGAACTGAATCTGTCGTCAGAAATAACTGTGAGCATAGACTCAAAAGACATAGTAAGACCACAATGAAAGAATGCCATTAAAGTTATTATCATTAATTGAGGGTGCTTATAGACATATGGGATTCCTTCTAGGAAATTTTGAATGAAATTTTTACTACTATCTATTGTTCCTGTTGCTTGAGATTTGACTTGAAGTATTTGATATAAACTTATTAAATAAAACCCTGAACATAGTAAAAATGCCCACTCTAGACTGAAGAAATATAATAATGGGAGAATTGCTAAAGGTCCTATTAATCTTGATCCATGAATCGTTGCTTGGTGTAAAGCGACTCCATTTAAAAGTTTTTCTTTGGGAATTAGGTTAGGTATAAGAGCCTGAGATACAGGCATCTGGGCAGCTCTAGCTGACCCATTTATAAAAGACAATGCCATTACTTGCCACATAGTTATATTATCGGTAAATACTAATAATACAAATACCAAATTATGAAGCAAGTTCAAAGCAAACATTCCACCCACTACTTTTCGCCTTTCAAACCTGTCAGCTAAATAGCCACTAATTGGGGGCATTAAAACTCTCGGAATCATTGCTAAAAATGTTACTAGTCCAACGTAAAGATTTTGGTTATCTGACGAATCACTCATTTGGTATACTAATAAAGCTCTTCCGAGTATCAATGCCCATGCAGCTGCATTAGCGCTTAAATTAGCTATCCAAAACGATCTGAAATCTCTATATTCTAACGAAGAAAATATTTTTTTTGCTGATGCAGATATAGAATTCATATTCCTACTTTATTGACTGGAGAATAAACATATTGTATTTGTATCACATAAATCATTTATATGACATTACTAATTAGAGGATATCGAATATGAATAAAATACTTACACAAGAAGAATTACTAAGCTACTTTCAAGATTTGTCTAATTGGGGTAAATGGGGTAGCGAAGATCAATTAGGGACTCTCAACTATATTAACGATTCTATAATATTAAATGCTGCCTCTTTACTAAAAAATGGATATAGAGTTTCTTGTTCTAGGCCGATAGAATTTGAATATGCTCCTGATGCACCTAATCCCCCTGTACACTATATGCTCGAAAGTGGCGATGGGTTGAGTTTAAGATCACCAAATGGAGAATCTAAACTTTCAGGAAAACCTTCTCAGGTGGCGTTGGATTATATAGGTATGATTTTTCACGGTCATTCAATTACTCATATAGATAGCTTGTCCCATTTTTTTTGGGAAGGGAAAATGTATAACAATCAACCTGCATATTTGATTTCAAATAGCTTGGGAGCCACTGCTGAATCTGTGGATATAGCGTCTGATGGGATTATTTCTAGAGGAATTTTAATTGATGTACCCAAAGTTAGAAACATCCCTTGGGTTGAGAGGGGAGAAGGGGTATTACCAGAAGATATTATTAGAGCCGAAGAAAAATTTGGATTTAAGATTCAAGAAGGTGATATTTTGTTAATAAGGACCGGACAATACAAAAGACGAATTCAAGAAGGACCAGTTAATCCATCTGTTGAAGGGTCTACAGCATGCCATCCATCTTGTCTACCGTTATTTCATGATAGAAAAATATCTATGCTTGGGAGCGATACAGGTAACGATGTACTTCCTCCGTTATATCCAAATGTAAATATGCCAATTCATCAAATTGGTATTGTAGCGATGGGGCTTTGGATATTAGATAATGCTAATTTAGAAGAACTTTCTGAAGCTTGTGAAAAATTTCAACGTTGGGAATTTTTCATGAGCATAAATCCTCTCAAACTATCAAATTCTACAGGGTCTCCTGTTAATCCTATAGTCGTATTTTGATGGACAATATTACTAATTCTGTTATATGATACGCAGCTCGAGATATGTGATTTAGGAGATGTTATGTCCAAATTTAAAGTTGTTTCTCAAAAACCAGCTGAGGTTACATTTGACCTTGCTGACTCAAAATATTCATTAGAAAGAATATCTTTGGATCCGATCGATGCAGAAATTGTTGAGGTAGATGCAAAATCAGAAGAAGAATTTATTGATGCAGCGAGAGATGCAGATGCTATCATCGGTAGAGGTAGAATATTAACCAAAAATATTATTAGTTCTTTGGATAATTGCAAAGTTATAGCCCTTGGAAGCGTTGGAGCAGATAAAGTCGATGTAAATGCTGCCACAGAGAAAGGGATACCTGTAACCAATGTTCCAGATACTTTTATTGAAGAAGTTGCAGATCACACAATGATGTTATTATTAGCATCATTTCGAAGGCTAAATATTACTCATGATATGGTTGTGAGCAATAGATGGTCTGAAGGTAGGCCTTTCATATCAGAATTTCCTAGAATGTGGGGGCAAACTTTAGGCTTTATATCTTTTGGGCACGTGGCTAAGGCAACTGCAGTAAGAGCAAAAGCATTTGGTGTTAATATGATTGCATTCGATCCTTATATAGAAGAACTTACCATGACAGATTATGGCGTTGAACCTATAAGTACACTTGAAGAACTCCTTAATCGCTCTGATTTCGTTTCAATGCATGCTCCTTCTACTCAAGAAGTACATCATCTTATGTCAGAAAAAGAATTTAAATCTATGAAGGAAACTGCATTATTTGTTAATAATGGAAGAGGTCCTACAGTAGATGAAAAGGCATTGATAAAAGCTTTAGAAAAAGGTTGGATTGCTGGAGCTGCCTTAGATGTTCTTGAACAAGAACCTCCAGATCCTGAAAATCCATTATTACATATGGAAAATGTCATATTGACTCCTCATATTGCTTCAGCATCTAAAAGAATGGCTCCTGAAACAAGGCGTAGAGTTGGTCAAGAGATATCTTTGGTTTTAACGGGCAGATGGCCTAGAACATGCGTTAACCCTTCTGTTTTGGCAGATTCAGGTTTAAAGAGATGGCAACCGTATTCAATGGGAAGAGGGCCAGGTTCAGGGTAGCCTAACAAAATATATTCATAATAACTATTAATATTTTACCCTTTCACTGGTATTATATCTAAGCGATAAATTTTAGTTGATATATCCTGCCGATTATATTGTTAAATTAAAAATGGGTTTTGCTGGATATTATTAGGAGTGAAAATAAGTTGACTGATATAAAAGTAGCAATAATAGGTGTTGGAAATTGTGCTTCATCTCTAATGCAAGGTGTTGAGAAATACGCTGATGCTGGAGCAGATGAAACTATTCCAGGTCTTATGCATCCAGTTTTGGGCGAATATGGTATTGGTGACATAAAAGTTGTTGCGGCTTTTGATGTTGATGAAAACAAGGTTGGAAAAGACTTATCTGAAGCAATATTTTCAGCACCAAACAATACGATAAAGTTTCAAGATGTTCCAGAAACAGGTGTAGTAGTGCAACGGGGTATGACTCATGATGGTATTGGACGTTATACTTCAGAAATTATTAATAAAGCTCCTGGTGGTACTGACGATGTTGCAAAGATTTTGAAAGAAAGGGAAGTGGATGTTGTTATAAATTATTTGCCTGTAGGATCAGAAGAGGCTTCTAAGTGGTATGCAGAACAGGTATTGCAAGCAGGTTGTGGATTTATTAATTGTATTCCCGTATTTATTGCTAGTGGGGAAAATGATTATTGGCAAAATCGATTTAGAGAAGCAGGTGCACCTATTATTGGTGATGATATAAAATCTCAAGTTGGAGCTACAATCACTCATAGAGTATTAACTCGATTATTTATGGATCGTGGAGTTGAGATGCTGAGAACTTATCAATTGAATTTTGGCGGGAATACTGATTTCATGAATATGTTAGATAGGGATAGGCTTGATTCCAAGAAGATATCGAAAACCCAATCGGTCACCTCTCAATTAGATGAATTTATCCCTGAAAGAGATGTGCATGTTGGACCTAGTGATTATGTTCCGTGGTTAACAGATAGAAAATGGTGTTACATAAGGATGGAAGGTAAAAGCTTTGGAGACGTGCCTTTAAATATAGAACTAAAGATGGAGGTTTGGGATAGTCCAAATTCTGCAGGCGTTGTAATTGATGCAATTAGGTGTGCAAAGATTGCCAAAGATAGAGGATTGGGTGGACCGGTGATTGCTCCTTCTTCATACTTTATGAAATCTCCTCCAGTTCAATACACTGATGATGAAGCAAGAGAATTGTTAGAAGATTTTATTGCTGGAGAAGAAACGGCACAAGGTTAATTAAAATTAAGCAATTATTCAGATAAGTTATGTAAATTTATGAAAGTTGCGATTGTTTCTCCTTATGATTATTCTAGGCCAAGTGGTGTAAATAATCATGTTAGGAATCTTAGTAAATATTTAGTTAAAAGTGGGATTGAATCTAAGGTCATTGCCCCTTTGTCTAAAACGAAAGATTTTTATGATGAAAACTTTATTCCTATGGGTAAACCAGTCCCTATACCTTCGGGTGGATCAGTAGCTAGAGTGTCATTATCTTTTTGGTTACGCCCAAGAATTGAAAAAATTCTTGAAGAAGGCAAATTTGATGTTATACATTTGCATGAACCGTTTGCTGGGGCTACAACTTTAAGTGCTTTAGTGAGTAATATTTCAAATGCTCCCATTAAGGTAGCTACATATCATTCTTATAACGGTAGCAACATATATAAACTCTTTTCCCATAAGTTGCTAAATAAATATTCAAATTTCTTAGATGGCCGTATTGCAGTTTCTAACCCAGCTAAAAATTTCATACATAAATTTATGCCTGCAGAATATGAAATTATTCCTAATGCTGTGGATATTGAAAAATTTAAAAATTCAGATTATTTTAATGAATATTCAGACGATAAAATAAATATCCTTTTTCTAAGTAGATTAGAAAAACGTAAAGGTCTTAAATATCTCATTTCAGCTTATACAAATTTAAAGATTATCAACCCTAATATAAGATTAATTATTGTAGGAGGGGGCAAAGCAGATTCAGACTCTTTGAAATTATTATCTAACCATTCAGTAGAAGATGTTATTTTCACAGGAGAAGTTTCTGAAGAAGATAAAATTCGTTATTTCAATTCATCTGATATTTTTTGCGCTCCTGCTACAGGCAGGGAAAGTTTTGGGATAGTGTTGTTAGAAGCTATGGCTTCGAAACTACCAATTGTAGCTACTAGTATAGATGGATTTAAACAAGTACTATCTAATCGTAGGGAATCTTTACTTGTTGCACCCAAAGATGTAAACGAACTATCAAAAGCATTATCCTTATTAATTAATGATGCTGAATTGAGGAAAGATCTAGCTGATGAAGGATATTATAGAGTTGGAAATTATTCTTGGGATATCATTTGTGAAAGGATAATAAATTATTATAAAAAGATATCAGAAATAAAAAATCGGATTTCTAGGAGTCACGTATGAACCGAAAAGCTATAAGGATTTTCTTATCTTTATATTATGAAAAACCTTTAGTGTGGGTTTTTAATAAACTAGGATTCTCCCCAAATGGAGTTACATTTTTAGGACTTCTTATTACTTTAATTGCGTCTGTGTTTGTATCACAAGGACAATTTATATTAGGCTCTATTTTAATTTTATTAGGAGGGGCTTTAGATTTAATAGATGGTGGATTAGCTAGACATAAAGGAAAAGTCACTAAATTTGGAGCTTTATTGGATTCAGTGATAGATCGTGTTCAAGAAGCTTCAGTACTTTTAGGATTATCTGTTTATTATCTGTTGACTAGGACCTGTACTGATAATATTTTTGATTCATTTTCCGATTCTTTGAATTTAACAATGTGTGATATGGGAATCTTATTTTCATATTCTGCATTTGTGGCTTCTGTAATGGTAAGTTATCTTAGAGCTCGTTCAGAAGGTTTAGGGATTGAATGTAATATCGGTATGATGACTCGCCCAGAAAGAGTTATTGCAGTTGCAATTGGTATTTTAATTTCTCATTGGTTCCCAATGATAATAGTTATTATTTTGGGTTTGATGACATTTTTAGGATTTGTTACTGTTTTTCAAAGAATTGCACATACGGCTAAATCATTAGATGATTAAGGGTGATTTCAGAAAATGAATTTAATTTTCCCTCGAATAACTTTTATTTTTTTATGTGTAATTTTATTAATTACATTTAACAGTTCCCACATATTTTCAGATACTACTGTAAAGATTATTTCGCAATCAGCTGAAAGTGAATTCCCTTCGGGAATAAAATTTAATATAGAAGCTGAGTCTAGTACTAAGATAGAAGAGATTGCACTTCGAATGAAATTTGGACAGCAAAAATCTGGAGTTTATGAATATTTTAAATTTGAAACTTCAGATTCTGTTTCAACGGAACTATTTTGGAACACTAATACTGCTAGTAAATATGTGCCACCGGGCACCATTGTTTTTTATAGTTTTGAAATTATGACTTCTGACGGATATAAAACAAACTCTGATCAGTACCAAATGATTTTTGATGACTCGAGATTTGATTGGGATGAAATATCAGAAGGGATGATTTCAGTTGCATATCATGGACCTGTTTCGAATAGGGCTAATGAAATTTTAGAAACGATAATAGAGACGACAAAATTCATGTCACCTATCGTAGGAGATTTGGAAGAAGAACCAATTAGAGTGACTATATATAATAATATTAGAGAGATGCTACCCGCATTGCCTCCAGGTAGCGAGACTATTAGAAGAGAATTGATTACTGAAGGACAAGCGTTTGTTGACTTTGGGACTTTGATGATATTAGCTGCAGGCGATTCATCTTTGGGGACTGCTGCACATGAGGTTACTCATATATTAGTCCATCGCGCAGGTGACAGTGTTTTTAGGAATATTCCATCTTGGTTAGATGAAGGATTGGCAGAATACGGGAATAGTTATCCGGCTTTTTCTTATGATACGGCTCTTGATTATGCGATACATACGGATAAACTTTTACCAATCACATCAATGCCAACTATGCCGGGCACTCCAGAAGACATCATTATTTATTATGGACAATCAAAATCATTAATTGAATATTTAATTAATGTATATGGAACACAAAATATGAAAGCATTATTGTCAACTATGAAATCTGGAACTAATGTAGATGATGCCTTTCAAATTGTATATGGTAAAACAAAGGAAGAAGTAGAAAATGAGTGGAGAGATTATATAGGAGCTTCATTATATGATTGGAAAGAGGGGGAAGTTGCTTTGCCAACTCCTATACCAAGACCAGATATTAAAGTCTTTTCATTAACTCCTCAACCTGGATCTAATGTTGTTCAATCTACTGAATCAGATTCTATAATCAATATAAGGTCGACTGGAGAAGAATCAGGAAACATTATAGACTCAAGAAGCTGTGCTTCCCATAACGACTCAGGTTCTAATGATATTTCAGCTTTTTTCTTAATTGCATTTGTTAATGTTCTGAAATTCAGGAAAAGTTTTATTTTACGTAAAATAAACTATTATGATAAGTGGTTTGGTGAAATTGATGAGCCGCTATGAAGACGTATCAAAGGCAATAGAGCAAACATTTGTTGCAAAATTTCCAAAGCAAAATTTAGCTACATTTGGGATAACTGTCATAGATTATTTTATAGTCACAGAACCTATATATACGGCATTTGATTCCACAAAAAAAGATTTAGAAGCTGTTGTTCGAAAAGGTAAAGTTGTAGCTGGTAAACCAACATTAATTACTCCTACATACGCACTTCATCTTCAAGGGTTTAGTGATGATGCATATGATTACATGAGGAATATATCACGTATATATGGGCCTAACAGTCCGGCTATCATGTATGAATATGAAAATAAATCTATTGGTTTGGAGATAGTAAGTGGAATAGCATCAGAGGTTGCGAATCGAATTTCCAATGATTTAGAAAATCAGAAAAACGATTTATCTGTTGTTATAGTTGGTATTGATGAATTTTGGGATGTATCTCTTATGAAATTTATTTATGAATTCACAGCATCATCAATCGAATATAATGCTCGAGAAATGAGAGATAAAGGATTGCTAGAACCGCAAATCGGCGCCGGAGGAATACCTAGAGTTGCTGCTGATCAGATAGAAGAAATGTTTAAGTCAGTCGAAAATGGTGGTAACCCTGAGATTCTAAAAATTGAATTGGATAAATGGGGTGTGTATAAATTTTATGAAGATAGATTTTTGAGGTTTTTTAAATAAATTTTGTGATACCTCATTGGACATTATGATAAAATTATATTAGTTAAATTTTTCATTGGTTAAATAATTAATGTACAGACAAGAAGAACCAGAAATTAATATAGACAAACTAATAGCTCGACTGAAGTCAATGTTTGGATTTTTAGGTAAAGATGGTGATGGTAAAGGTAAAGGTATAGGCCCCACATTTCTTTTTGGTGCTTTATCAGTTATTTTGATTTTATGGTTGGCTACGGGAATTTTTACAGTCCAACCGGGAGAGCAAGCAGCACTTAAATTACTTGGACAATATTCTTCCACTAAAGGAACTGGACTTCAATGGTGGTGGCCTTCTCCTATAGGGGACCGAGACGTTGTTAGAATTGATGAAGTCAGGACAATAGAAGTTGGGATCAGAGGGGACACTCCAGTTCTTAGTGAATCAATAATGATTACTGGAGATACTAATATTGTTGATGTTCAATTACTTGTTCAATATGACATAAAGAACCTTAAAAATTATTTATACAAAGTGGTTTCTCCAGATGGCTCTACCTTAAAAGATGCAATTGAATCTTCTTTGCGTCAGGTTGTTGGAAGCGGCCCTATCGATGATGTTTTAACTGATAAAAAAGAAGATGTTCAAATGGCGACTAAAAATAAACTTCAGTCTATTCTTGATAAATATGAAGCAGGAATAAGAGTCAGAGAAGTTAAACTACTTAACGTTTTTGCTCCAGAACAAGTTAAAGATGCTTTTGATGATGTTGTAAGAGCTAGAGAAGATAAAGAGCGCATCGTAAATCTCGCGGAAGCTTATAAAGAAGATATTCTTCCAAAGGCTAGAGGGCAGGCATCAAGGATGCTCCAAGAGGCTGAAGGTACTAGGCAAAAAAGTATATCTGAAGCAACTGGTGAAGCAGAAAGCTTTTTGGCAATTCAGCAAGAGTATGAAAAAGCAAAAGATGTGACCCGAAAAAGATTATATCTTGAAGCTATGGAAGAGATCCTACCCGGTATCAGTAAAATTTTAGGTAATCCTGATGATGTTATTTTAGTTAATCCGGAATCATCAAAAAACATTATTCCTATACCTATTGATGACACAATGGGAGAATAATTAATATGCGTAAACTGACTTTACTTACCATTGGATTTATTATTTTACTAGCTATATTAATTCCACAATTTATATTTGTGGTTGATGAAACTAAAGTGGCTATTGTTACTCGATTTGGAAATATCGAAGCTGAAATCGATTCTCCTGGACCATATATCAAAATGCCGTTCATCGATACTGTTACCCAATATGAAAAAAGATTACTAATATTTGATGCACCTCCCGATTCTTTGCTTACAAAAGATAAGAAAAGATTGATTATTGATGTGTATGCTCGTGGCAGGATTGTAGACCCACGAACTTTTAGAGAAAGATTAGGTGATGAGCAAACTGCAATTGATAGAGCAGTCGCTATTTTGTCATCAGAATTAAGGACTGAAATTGCAAGTCGTGATCAAGTTGATATTATCACTACCCAAAGAGACCAAATGATGGATAACGTTTTAGTAGCAGTTAAGCCAAAATTAAGCGAATTTGGTCTTACAATTGATGATGTTAGAGTTAAACGTGTTGATTATCCTGACGAAATTGCTGAGAGTGTTTATAGTCGTATGAAGGCTGAAAGGCAGCGTATTGCTAATAGGGAGAGAGCCGAAGGGGCAGAGATAGATGCTCAAGTTCGTTCAGATGCAGACAGGAAAGCAACAATTATTATTGCTTCTGCAACTAGAGATAGTAGTATTTTAGCCGGTTGTGGTGAAGCAGAATCAACAGCTATATTTGCAGAAGCCTTAAATAAAGATCCAGAATTCTATACATTTCAACGCTCCTTAGAATCATTTAAGGAAATATTGGATGAAGATACTACAGTTGTACTGCCATTAGAAGGTTTTGGTGGTTTATTTGAGCAAGTTAGATCAGGTGTTGAGTCTGCAACTGAGATTACATCTTCAAATGACTCAGTACAAATATCAAATTCCCTAGGAGCTAAATGTTCTGAAGTTTCAGCTGCTTGGACTCTAGCCTCAGAATTGAATATTGATCAACCTGAATTAGAGTTTGTATCAATATCTTCAAAAAATTGGCCTGACAGAACTCTTGGATGTGTTGCAGGAGCTAAATCAGAAGACGATGGGGTTGAAGGTTTTGAAGTTGTATTTGCTTATGCCGAAAATAATTATTCAGTACGTACTAATCAATATGGATCAATTGTAAAAACAGAAGGCTCTTGTGAATAAATAGTTGGATATTTGTGTCAGATAAAATCAACATTGAAATAATTTGTGATGTTGATGTATCTATAGATAGTATTAAAGCTTTGGAAGAAATATCTAAAATTGTTTTACGACAAAATTCAGTTAATTATTTTAATGCTAATATTCTATTAACTGATGATGAAACAATAAAAGATCTTAATTATCGTTATCGTGGACTAAATGAAGTTACAGATGTTTTATCATTTTCTGACAAATATCAGGGACAGTACTACGGTGATGTCAGTCAATCGAATGATCTAGATGAAAGTCTGGAATTTTTATTACCTGAAGATATAAAATTCCAACTTGGTGAGATAGCAATATCTGTTCCTCAAGCTATACGTCAAGCAAAATTTAATTTAGAATCAGAATTGATTAAGTTAGTTGCTCATGGTTTCCTACATCTGTTAGGCTACGATCATATTTTACCTGCAGAGAGGATCATTATGGAAAAATTAGAATCAGAAGCAATAGATGAGGTGTCGGATATTGTCTGAAGTACTTTACAGAAAATGGAGACCCGGTACTTTAACGGATTTAGTTGGTCAAGATCATATTTCAAAAACACTTCGTAATGCAGTAGATTCAGATAGAGTTTCACATGCATATCTTTTCTGTGGCCCTAGAGGTACGGGTAAAACAAGTACTGCACGTATATTAGCAAAAGCAATAAATTGTGAATCTCCTAATGAAGGAGAACCAGATAATGTTTGTTCACAATGCGAGGATATAAATTCTGCTAGAGCTTTAGATTTAATAGAAATTGATGGTGCTAGCAATAGGCGTATTGCTGATATAAGAGAATTATCAGAAAAAATTCACTATAGTCCTACAAATGCTAAAAAGAAAGTTTATATAATTGATGAAGTTCATATGCTTACCCAAGAAGCTTTTAATGCTTTGTTAAAAACTTTAGAGGAACCACCTGCTCATGCTGTTTTGATATTAGCTACTACAGATGTCCAAAAAGTTCCTGCAACTATTGTTTCTAGATGTCAGAGATTTGATTTTAAAAGGATATCAATAGACTCTATTTCAGATAAATTACAATTATTGTGTAATTCTGAAAAAGTTACTATTTCATCAGAAGCACTAGATTTGATAGCTAGGAAATCTACAGGTAGTTTAAGAGATGCTGAGAATTTTTTGGAACAAGCAATAGTCTCCTTTGGATCAGAAATAACATTGGATAATTTGCTTGAATTTTTCAATATTGATGATAATCAATTTCCTATACAAATAATTATAAAAATTGTTGAATCAGATTTGAAAGCTGCGCTTACATTATTGGCAGATTCCTATCAAGATGGTAAAGATGCAGATCAGATATTATTAAATATGATAGAGATTTCAAGAACATTAATTCTTGTTAAATCTAAAGCAATATCAGAAAAAGATTTAGGTGAAAGTGTTTGGGATTCATTAAGTTCAGTGGCGGCCAAATTAGAAATGTCAGATTTAGTCAATATGGCTAAAGTGTTATCAGATGCTCAAAAACAACACTCGGTAACTCCTACATTTCCTATAGAAGTTGCTATTGCTGATATATTCACTACTTTAATGACCGATTCCGGTACTAAGGTTAAAACTAAAACTATAGTTGAGTCTCCTAAGACTAAAATAGAACCTAAACACGTAACCCCGACATCTGGATCATCTTTACCGACTACTCCGACTGCTAAACCTGTTCTTAAAGAATCTGATAAAAATCCAGAGAAACCTGAACCTGTTATTTCAAATTCTCCATTAGTTAACTCTGCGGATGACACTACAATTTCTACTACTTACGGATCTACTGGAGATTTAGATTCTAAATGGAATGATATATTGAAATCTTTACGAAAAACAGGTAGCAGATTTAATCTAGCCGCTTTATTAAGAGGGTGTCATGGTAAAGGTATTAATGGAGACTCTATAGTATTAAAGTTTAAACATGTATCGCATATGGAAAGACTTAAAACAGAGTTAGATAATCCAACTGTATCTGCAGAATTGAATAAAGTAATCCAAGATATGCTCGCCAAAGAATATAAGATTCAAATAGAATTATTGGATGATAATCGTAATGACAATCAATCGCCATCTCAAAAAAGTCATTTAGTTAAAACAGTTCAAGCTTTAGGTGGACGTATAGTAGAAGAACGAGGTAAATAAAATGATGAATAAGAATATGATGAAACAAGCTCAACAATTGCAAAAGCAAATGATGAAATTACAAGAAGAGATAGAAGCTTCCACGGTAGAACATTCTACAGGGGGAGGGGCTGTTAAAGTAATTGTAACTGGCAAAATGATTGTTCAGTCTATTGAGATCGACCCTGAAGTTATAGATCCTGAAGAAACAGAAATGTTAGAAGATTTAATTCAGTCTGCAATTAATGGAGCTATTGAAAAAGCTCAAGAATTAGCTTCTTCTAAAATGGGTGCATTGACAGGTGGACTTAATCTCCCAGGATTAATGTAAATCATGTTAGGAAATCAAGGGGCTGGCGGGCCTCCTCAAATTCAAAGATTAATTGATGAATTTAATAGGTTGCCAGGAGTAGGACCTAAATCTGCTCAAAGGTTAGCTTACTATTTGATTCGTATGCCCAAAGAACAATCTGAGGATTTATCAGAAGCTATTTTATCGGTAAAACAACATGTTAAATATTGCAGCAAATGTTTTAATTTGACAGATCAGGAGCCATGTTACATCTGCTCAAACCCAAGAAGGGTAGAAAATATTATTTGTGTTGTCGAACAAGCTATGGATGTTTTAGCTGTTGAAAAGACAGGTTTTACCGGTGTTTACCATGTTCTTAACGGAGCGATATCTCCAATTGATGGAATAGGCCCAGAGAACTTAAACATACAAAATCTGATTGATAGGATACGCTTGAATATGCCAGATGAAATCATACTTGCAACGAATCCTACTACAACTGGAGAAGCTACCGGGATGTACATCACTAGGTTGATACAAGATGATCCAAATATTAATATTAAAATTTCCATTTTAGCTAGAGGACTATCAGTTGGTGGAGATTTAGAATATGCCGATCAAGATACTCTTAGGAGGGCATTAGACGGTAGACAGAATTTATAGGTTTTTGTCTCAAAGGATATTATGAGAGCTCGTAATTATGATGCCAATGCTATAGTTCTTAAATATATGCCGCTTAATGAGGCAGATAGGATAATTACTTTTTATACTTTAGAAATGGGCAGATCAACTGCTATCGCAAAAGGAGTAAGAAGACCTACTAGTAAATTATCTGGTAGCTTGGAACCATTGAATTTAGTTAGGATTTCTGTTGTCAAAACTTCCTCAATAGATATTGTTCAAGAATGCGTTCTTGAAAATGCATTTCTTGATATTAAGAAAGATATTATCAAGGTGGCTGAAGCTATTTATATTGCTGAATTAGTGGATGCTTTTTCTGAAGATTGGGAACCTAATAAAAATTTATTTTCTCTTTTACAAGATTATTTGAAAATTTTAGATAGCAATTTGTTTTCTCCTTTAATTATTAGAATGTTTGAAATGAAGTTATTGGATTGCAGTGGATTTCTTCCTGAATTGAGAGAGTGTTTAACCTGTAGGGAAAATTTACCTCCAGATAAATATTTATTTGATATTGAATTTGGTGGTGTGACTTGTTCTAAATGTGTAAATGATTCTGGAAATAACGGAATTTTAATTTCGCAAGATGCAATGAAATTATTGCGCTGGTTACAACTGTCAAGCGAAGTTACGAAAATCAAATCAATGAATTTGTCTAAAAATCTTCTTTCAGAAGTTAAAATTGTTTTAAACAATTACTTAAAGCATTTATCTGAAAGGAAATTAAAATCTGCAAAATTTACCAATCAAGTAGATTTATTTAATTCATAATTAAAATGGAGCCGTAATGAAAATATCTGAACATGTATACAACATGCATATTGACGATGGTCATATTGCGCATCCAGGAGGAAGCAATAATTTTTTTGTTGGTGATCCTGATAAAGAAATGATTTTAATTGACACAGGCGATTATGAAAAAGAATGGATAAATCAGATTTTAGATTATTATGATCATTTGGGGAAACCCAAATTAAAAGCTATTCTAATTACTCATGGCCATTACGATCATATAGGTGGATTAGATAGAATATATGAAGCTACAAAAGCACCTGTTATGGCTCATCCATTGTTGGCAGATAAACTTTCTAAAATTATTGGTAATAGAGAATCAATAATTTCTTTACAAGATGAAGAACTGATTTCTGTTTCTGGTATTGATCTTAAAGCTTTATTTACACCAGGTCATAAAGAAGATCATATATGTTATTACTTGGAGAGCGATTTAGTTATGTTTACGGGGGATTCAGTTTTGGGTTCCAGTTCTACTTCGGTTAAAAATTTGTCAGAATATATGAAGTCTTTAGATTATGTTTTAAAGTTTAAACACGATATAGTTTGTCCCGCTCATGGTCCTGTAGCTATGCCTCCAAAGGGATCAGACTTAATAAATTCTCAAAAAATGCATAGGATTAAGAGAGAAACGCAAATATTAGATTCTTTGGAAAAAGGGTTAACCGAAATCAACGATATTGTTAACGATATTTATCCTCGCCATCTTACCGAAGGGTTAAAGCCAATTGCATCTCATAATGTAAGAACTCATTTAATTAAATTATTAGATGATGGTGTTATACAAATGAAAGATGAGATTTTTAATTTAATAAGATAGTGAGGTTCAAATATGCGTGACAAAACACGAGATAATTTATATAAGAATTTTTTGGAAATAGGACTTGATTGTGAACTCGCAGAAAGAGGTATCCCTGAAGATAAATTAAATAATCCTTGGTATTTAAGGAGTTTGGGGGTGATAAAGATTAATTCTGATTCACCTATTAAATATGTGAATATTATTAAGAGAGATAGATCTAAAGATTCTCCTCCTAAATGGTGGAATCATTTTGCTATTCCATTGGATCAAATAATATCTGAAAATCATTATTTGGAAGTAAAATCTATAAGGAAAAAGACTTTTCCTGTATTCGGTAAAGTGAAATCTGTTATTTGGAAATCTGTAGGTAATGGGAATGGTCTTTTAGAAGGTAATAAATTGGCTGCTCAATTCACTGAAGAAGATGAAATTAATATGCTTGCGTTTAATTTGGGAAACATTAAAATTAAAAGTTTACATGGGAGTTTTTCAGGGTTTAGCATAGAAGTTGATAGAAAGATTTCTATAAATCTAGAACAATGGAATTCTCTAACAAAAATGGCAAGAATGTGTATTGCTAAGAAAAAGTAAAATAACTTTTGCATAGTATATTAATAAGGATTAATTCTGAAATTTCAAGATTTAAAATTAAACGATAAAATCCTATCTGGTATAGAAGACGCAGGGTTTTCTGAACCTACAGATATTCAAAAACAATCTATTCCTATTGCTTTACAGGGGAGAGATATTTTAGGATTAGCCCAAACTGGTACAGGTAAAACTGCGGCATTTGTATTGCCAATGTTAGAGCATCTTTCGGGTAAAAAATTAAAATCCATTACTGTGTTAATTTTATCTCCTACTAGAGAGTTAGCAGATCAAACTAATCAAGCCATTAAAGATTTAGGTAAATGGACTAAAACTTCTAGTATGTCCCTATATGGCGGAGTAAGTAAGAAAACTCAAGACAAGAAAATTGCCAAAGGGGTGGATGTCGTAGTAGCGTGTCCTGGCAGATTGTTGGATCATATTCGTGAAAAAACAATCAATTTGAAAAATGTTGATTTGCTAATCATAGATGAAGCGGACACTATGTTTGACATGGGGTTTTTACCTGATATTAAGCAAATCCTAACATATCTTCCAGATTTTAGGCAGACTCTTTTCTTTGCTGCTACTATGCCTTCTGAAATAAAATCACTCACTTCTAAAATATTAAAAAACCCTGAGCATATTCAGATTGGAGTTATTGCTCCAGCTAAAACTGTGAAACACTCTTTATATAAGACAACTGATAAGTTAAAAGAGAAAATGCTTTTGCACTTGT
>CETH01061155.1_pt1 | contig 29929 bp, 24 predicted proteins | sample 361461 | NCBI WGS metagenome assembly CETH01 (sample SAMEA2622695, study PRJEB7988) | marine metagenome | isolation source: saline water (ENVO:00002010), including
GAAATTGAAGATTATTTAGGTGACGAATTTAATGATTTTGATCTTTCTACTGAATATTCTGCAATTATGTATTCTATCGAATATGAAACAATAGATTCATTTGGTAATCCTGTTGTAGCATCAGGTATGTTGGCTTTTCCTACTGCTATTAATAGGGCTTACCCTTTGGTTTCATTCCAACATGGAACTCAAATTAGAAGAGCTAGTGCTCCATCAATGAATGGCTTTAATGCTTTGTCAAGAGCAATGGTTACAGCTGGGTATATTTATATGGAGCCAGATTATTTAGGTCTTGGTGTATCTGAAATGTTGCATCCATATCATTTAAAAGATGTTACTGCATCTACAGTAATTGATATGCTTAGAGCTGTTAAACAATTTTGCAATGAAACTCAATTTGTTCAGTATAATAGTCAATTATTTTTAGCTGGATATTCAGAGGGTGGCTATGCAACTATGGCTGCAGTTAAAAATATTGAAGAAAATTTGTCTGATGAATTTAATATAACAATGTCATTCCCTATGGCAGGAGCATATGATTTATCTGGGGTTATGGTTGAATTAATGTTATCTGAAGAACCTTACCCAGATCCTTTTTATTTACCTTTTTTTGTTTTATCATATATAGAAAGATATTCACTCGGAGAATTAGAAGATTTCTTTTTAGCTGAATATGCTAATATATTGCCAGAATTATTTAGTGGTGAGCATTCTGGAGGTTATATTAATTCATTTTTACCAGACATCCCTATTCATATTATGAAACCCGAAGTGATTGCTGAGTTTTCTGATGATGCTAATTATCCATTTAGATTAACTTTAGGGTTTAATGATTTATATGACTGGACTCCTCAGAATGTAATGTATCTGTTTCATGGAGTTGTAGATGAAAGGGTCCCTTATGAGAATTCAGTTATTGCTTATAATAAATTCTTAGATAATGGAGCAACAAATGTATATTTTGAATCTTTGCCTGAGTCTTATGGAGGGCATCAGGAAGCAGCACCTTTTTGTTTATTAGGTGCGTATAATATTATGGCAACAGTTCATGCTATTAATAATCTTGGTGATGTTAATGAGGATATGGTTATAGATATCATTGATATTATCCAATTATCATCAACTATTATTAATAATGATGATATGAATCCATATGAGAATTGGGCATCAGATGTAAACATCGATTCATTAATAAATATTTTAGATATAATTGAAATTATGAATATTATTTTAGATATATAAAAATGGAAAATTATAAATATTTAAATAATCATGAAGAATACATGAAGCAGGCTTTAAGTCTTGCTGAAAAGGGAAGAGGTAAAGTATCTCCTAATCCATTAGTAGGATGTGTTATTGTTAAAGATAATAGAGTTATTGGAGAAGGTTATCACTCTGAATTTGGTGGTGATCATGCAGAAGTAATGGCTCTTAAGAATTGTACAGAATCTCCTGTTGATGCAGTTTTGTATGTTAATTTAGAACCCTGTAGTATATATGCTAAAACACCTCCATGTGTAAAGACGATTATTGAAAATAGTATTTCTGAAGTTTATATAGGTATTAAAGACCCTAATCCTAAAGTTAATGGAAATGGTATATTTGAATTAGAAAAGGCTGGTATTAAGGTTACTTGTGATGTTTTATATGAAAAATGTCTAGAATTAAATAAATCTTTTTTTAAGTGGGTTGATGATAAAATTCCTTATGTTATTGGAAAAGTTGCTCAAAGTAAGAACGGCTTTATGGGAAAAGATTCTAATTCATCTATTTGGATTACTGGTGATAGAACTAAAGAGCATACTCATATTTTAAGATCTCAAGTAGATGCTATCCTAGTAGGTAAAAATACTGCATTAATTGATAATCCTCAACTGACAGTTAGAAAAGTTATGGGTAATAATCCTAAAAGGATTATTTTAGATACCAATAGATCTTTATCTTTAGATTTGAATATTTTTAATGATAATGAGGCTGATACAATAGTATTATGTTCTAGTAACAAATTTGAAGATAATCAAACTTCTTTTTGTAGGTTTTTGACTGTTAATGAATGCAACGGTTTATTAAATCCTTTAGATATTTTAAAAAGATTGGGAGATATAGGTATTACCTCTATATTAATAGAGGGAGGACAAAAAGTACATGGCTCATTTATTGAAGCAGGATTAATAGATGAATTTTATATTTATACATCAGATAAAATTTTAAATGATGCAAAACTAAATAATCCTTTTAAAATAACTGATGATTGGGATTTGAAAGATGAAATATGTTTAGATAAAGATGTCTTAACTATTGTAAAAAAGAAAAATTTATGTTTACAGGAATCATAGAAGAATTAGGTCAAATTAAAAAGATTAATCTTAAAGATAAATTTTTAGATATAGAGATTTTATCTAATTTATCTAGCGATATTAATATTGGAGATAGTATCGCCATTAATGGTGTTTGTTTAACAGCTGTATCATCAAATGAAAAAACATTTAATGTTCACGTTGTAAGAGAAACAATTCAAAAAACAAATTTAATAGACCTTAAAGAACTAATGTATGTAAATTTAGAAAGAGCTGTAAGTGTATCATCAAGATTGAATGGCCATGTTGTTCAAGGTCATATTGAGTCTTTAGCAATTATAATAAAAAAAGAAAATTCTAATTCACAAATAGATTTAACTGTTGAAATTAATAAGAATTATTTGAAATATTGCATTTATAAGGGTTCTATTGCTTTAGATGGTATATCTTTAACCATAGCATCAATTGAGGACAATAATATAAGTGTTGCAATTATTCCTCATACATTAGAAAATACAACTTTAAAATATAGAGAAATTGGAGATACTTTAAATTTAGAAACAGATGTTTTTGCTAAATATGTAGAAAATATTATTTCTTATAAAGAATAAATGTTTATGGAAGATTATAATAAAAAAATATTAAAAGCAATTGATGATTTTAAAAAGGGTAAAATGGTCATTGTAGTTGATGATAAAGATAGGGAAAATGAAGGTGATTTTATTATTTCTGCAGAGCTTTGTACTGCTGATGATATTAATTTCATGATGAAAGAAGCTAGAGGCCTTATCTGTATGTCTATTACAAATGAAAAAGCTCAAAAATTAAAATTATCACCTATGGTTTCATCTAGTACAGCTGTTCATGAAACTAATTTCACAGTAAGTGTTGATGCAATTAAGAATGCTACTACAGGTATTTCTGCTCAAGATAGATGGCAGACAGTAAAGGTGTTAGTAGATGATGATTCTAGGCCAGAAGATTTAGGTAGACCTGGGCATATGTTTCCTTTAATTGCTAAAGAAGGTGGTGTATTGCAACGTGCAGGTCATACTGAAGCAGCAATGGATTTATCTTTATTATCAGGTTTAAAGCCTGGTGCATTATTGGTAGAAATTGTTAATGATGATGGTACAATGGCTAGAATGCCTCAATTGAAAAAAATAGCGGAGAAAAATAATTTTACTCTTATTAGTATATCTGATTTAATAAAATATAGAAGAGAAAATGATAAAATTGTTGAGGAAATATCTAGAGTTCCCTTTCCTACGCAATTCGGTGATTTTGAATTGCGCTTATTTGAAGATAAAATACATAGAGATCACCATGTAGCTATTGTTAAAGGTAGTATCTCATCAGATGATGAAGCTTTGGTACGTGTTCATTCTCAATGTTTAACAGGAGATTTATTTGGCTCATTGAGATGTGATTGCGGCTTGCAGCTAAATACGGCATTGGAATTGATTAATAAATCAAATAATGGTGTTTTAGTTTATTTAAGGCAAGAGGGAAGGGGGATTGGCTTGAAAAATAAAATTAAAGCATATCAATTACAGGATCAAGGGTTTGATACTGTAGAAGCTAATAAAAAACTTGGGTTTAAAGCAGATTTACGAGAATATGGAATAGGTGCTGAAATATTAATAGCATGCGGTGTATCTAAGATGAAATTGTTAACTAATAATCCAAAAAAAATTATTGGATTAGATGGATTTGGTTTAGAAATAACGGGCAGACAATCTATTGAATTTGATTCAAATGCAGTTAATGAAAAATATTTAACAACTAAGAGGGATAAACTAGGTCATCTTATTTTAGGCAATAATGGGAGTAAGTAATTTATGAAAATAGCTATAGTTTTAAGTGAATTTAATGATGACATCTCGAAAGGTTTACTTACTGGGGCTAAAGCTTGTTATGACAAGGTTTTTAAGGATAATAATTTAGTAGTATATAAAGTTCCTGGGGCTTTTGAAATTCCTTCAACAGTTAAACAATTATTAAAGAGTAATGAGGGCTTTGATGCTATTGTAACTTTAGGATGCGTTATTAAAGGTGAAACTGCTCATTTTGAATATATTTCATCATCTGTAACAGATTCAATATCTAGATTATCTATTAAAGCACAAATTCCTATTATTTATGGTATATTAACAACGTACAATTATGAGCAAGCTATTGATCGTTCGGATCCATTAAAGAAGAATAAAGGTGGAGAAGTTATGGAAGCTGCGATCTCTACAGTTAAAACTTATCAAAATATTCAAAAATCATCTTGATTTTTTATAGAAAAATAATTTTTTTTATATTTATTATATCTTATCTATTATCCTTAGATAATTTCAGACATGTTAAAAATATTACTTCCCTTATTAATTCAACTGCAATCCAAAATTTAAATGATGAACGTTTATTAATTGCCACGACTGGTGGTATATATACTTCTGATTATAATGGACTTAATTTAATCGATTATACTGATAACTTAGAATATGCTAATATTTCTACATTAATAAAAGATAATGAGAATATATGGCTAGGAGGGGGAGATGGAAATATTCAGATATTAGATAGTGGATTAAATCTTAAATCTGTTATTGATTATATACCATTTGATAGTATTAAGGAAATTATTTTCTATGATGATTATGTTTTTGCAATAGCATCTTATGAAAATAGAGATGTTATTGTTCAATATTCTAATGATAATAACCCTCATTATTTAAATTATTTCTCTTTTGATAATTTTTTAATAGAAGCTAATAATAATGGTAATATATGGACTGGATATGGTGATGATGAAATTATTAATGTTACAACTATTTATGATATAATGATTAGATATGATATGATGTATCTTGGTACTAATGAAGGATTATTAAAAGCAGATTTATCTAATTATAACAATAATTTATTACTATTGCTTGATTGGGTATTGTATGAGGGGAATAGTCAGGCTGTATCCTTAATTGATAATTATCCAATTACACAAGATTTTGGTTATACTATTAATCCTGAAGATGATTATGATTATTTTGGTCTTTCTGGTTGGATTAATGATTATAATGGAACAGAGTTTTCTGCAGGTATTAATTTATTTGAAAGTGCAGAAGAGTTCGGTTATAATATTAATCCTGAAGAAGATATAATACGCTCATTCTATATGAGTAGTGGTGATGATTTTTATATCTTACTTTTTGATAAACTCCTTTATTGTCCAAATCCATCACAATTTCCCACTTTTGAAGTTATGTTTAGTTTACCTAATGATATATACTCTAGTTTTACAGATATTGAGATTATAAATAATATTTTATATTTTACATTAGAGAATCATGGAGTCCTTAGAGTTTCAATAGATGACATCGATAATTATGAATACATCGTTCCAAATACTTTATTTTCTAATAAAATAACTGCATTAGATATTGATTCTAATAAAAATATAGTAGGATTAGGAGGTCATCCAAATATTGCACAAGGAGGTTTTTTAATAGATAATATTGTAGGTGATTATGATATCAGTAATTTCTATTCTGATGGTGATAATTATGAAGACTTAGATCAGGATGGTTTTTATGAAACTTACAAGTATAAATATCCAAGTGCTTTATTAGACTTATATAAAGGGAAAATCATACCTTATATATCAGGAGATAAAAATTCATCAAGCATTAAGTTTGATAGTAGTGGAAATTTTTATTTTATAAATAATGGTATTTATCTTGAGCCTGATCAATATCATCCTTATAATCCTTATCATCCAATAAAAGATGAAATAGGTTATCCTAAAGGGTTATTGCATATTAATTCATTCGATTTTTCTATTATAGATAGCTGGGATTCGATTTTTACAGGTATTAGATATGTCTCTAATGGTTATAATTATGTATCATTATCTCAAATGAATATAGATTCTCAAAATAATTTATGGATTGTTAATCCTTACTCAGAGGGTGATATTAATAAGCCTATGATAGTTAGTAATAATGATAGTTGGATTGATATAGAAGATAATTCAGATATTTTATATTTTCTTCCTGAAGAAATAGCATTTGATAATAATAATAATATTTGGGTTGCATATCAAAAAGATGATAATCAGAATTATTCTCCTGGTGGAATTAGAATGCTTAGGTTAAATGAATCTTTAGATAATGAGAATTATACTTGGTGGAACAGTCCATTATCTATTGTTGAAGAAAGCGCATGTTATCAATATAATTATGATTTACCCCTTAATAATGTTTCTGTTTGGTCTATTGATATAGGTAGTGATCGATATGGTAATACAATATTATGGACTTTAAGTGATTATGGGGTAATGGGATATGTTATTAATTATAGCTATTCGGGCTATTTTAATTCATTGTCATTAAATATAGAGCCTATCAATTGTAATTTTTATTTTTCAGATATAGCATTTAATGAATCATCAAGGATTCGTGTAGATAATCAGAATAATGCATGGATAACGTCTAATAGTGGATTGAGAATGATAAAAAGTGATGGTATTTTAGGTTATGAAGGAGAAGTTATAAATTCTAATAATACCCAATTATTTTCAGATAATATTTATGATATTGTATTTGATGATTATGGTTATTTTTATTTTGCAACAGATCTAGGAATATCTATATTTGAAAGCACATTTGCTAAAGAACAATCTATTTCAAATATTGCTGTTAGTCCAAATCCTTTTTTAATAGGTAATGATATGCATTTAACTATTAGCAATTTATCATCTAATTCGGTAATCCAAATTATGACTTTATCAGGTAAAGTAGTACAAGAGTTTGTGCTTAATCAGGAAACTGGTATTATTGGTTGGGATGGTAGAGATAAAAGTGGACTTTTTTTAAGTACTGGAATTTATTTGGTGGCTGCTATTAATACATTAAATCAGACTACAGGTGTCACTAAACTTGCTGTTATTCGAAATTGATAGTTACTTATTATCTTTTTGATTAGAATTTATATATATAAGTATGATTGTTATAATGAATAATAATATACCTATATAGTTATTATTTATATTCAATATAGGTTTCCACCAATTAGCTATTCCTGTTAGGAATATAGGAATAGCAATTAAAATGCCCATTATTGCTTCTCCTGTTATTAGCCCAGATGCAAAAACAATGCCCTTTTCGTGATTTCTATTTGTATTTAAATACGATACTAAGCTACCTAAAAATATTGGAATTGATAACCCAATAGGCAAGTATATTCCTACTGCAACAGCTAGTACGGGAAATCTGAATTTTGATTTTTTCTTTTCTTGTATTATATCAATAAATATAATAATGGTTCCAATTATAATTCCCATTATAATCCAGTCCCATGGTAAATTTTTATTAAAAACTCCCTCTACTACAACTTTCATTAAATTAGCTTGAGGTGCAGGAAGGTTATCTGAACCTATAGTATAGGCTGAGTGTAATACGTTTAACACAAATGTTATTGTTAAAGCTGATGCCATTGTACCAATTATTTGCATTATTTGTTGTTTGAAAGGTGTAGCCCCAATTAAATATCCTGTTTTTAAATCTTGCATATTATCACCGGATATTGCTGCTGAACAGCATATAATCGATCCAAATAAAATAGATGCTATCATACCTTCTTGTGATATAAAACCTATGTAGTTGATAAATAATGCAGAAATTAGAATTGTTGCTATAGTTATACCCGATATAGGATTATTAGATGAACCTACTATGCCTGCCATATATGCAGCTATTGATGAAAATAAAAATGCTGTAATCAATATGATAAAAGTTATAATTATGCTAAATGGTATATTCTTGAATATATCAATATATATAGATAATAAAGGTAAAAATAGTATAGTTAGTATGCTTAATATTATTTTTAATGGAATATCTTTATCTAGAGATGTTTTTATATTGTTGCTAATGCTATCTTGTATACCATTTATTATTGGTTTTATTAATTTCATTATTGACCATAATCCACCAATTATCATTGCTCCTACACCTAAAAATCTAATTTTTGTATTCCATATATTCCATGCAATATCATTTACATTGCCATCGATATGATTAATGCTTGTATAAATAGGTATAGCAATAATCCAACTTATAATTCCTCCCATTAGTACAAGTATACCTATATTTAATCCAATAATGTATCCAACCCCAATCAATGCTGGAGATAAATCACAACCAAATCCTATTATAGATGTTCTGACTCTAAAAATATATTCTATTGATGAGTTCCAGATTCCTAATGCCTGTTGAGAGTATTTTATAAATGCTCCAATAATAGTTGAATGTAAAATTGTTTGTCCTAGTTTCTTATTATCTATTGACTTTAATATTTTTGATGTTGCTATACCTTCAGGAAACTTTAACTTTTTTTCTATTATTAATGTTTTTCTTAGAGGTATTGTGAATATTGCTCCAAGAATTCCACCAATTAGTGCAATTTTTGAAACCTCAAGATAGTTAAAATTAGTCCAATACCCCATTAATACTAAGGCTGGAAAAGTAAAAATAACTCCTGCAGCTAATGATTCTCCTGCAGATGCAGATGTTTGTACCAAATTATGTTCTAGTATATTGGAATTTTTATAAAATTTCATAATACTTATAGACATTATAGCTGCTGGTATTGAAGCTGAAACAGTCATCCCTGCAAATAATCCTAAATAAGTATTTGCTGATGATAGTAATACTGATAATAATATACCTAATATTATTGCTCTAAGAGTTAATTCATTATTTTTATATTTCATAAAATTTTATAAAGATACTTAAATTATACTAATAATATGCATAAATATTGTTCAAATCTCAATAAATATCAAAGGTTTAAATCTAGAAAAGTTGTTATTGGAGATATACCTCTTGGATACGGATATCCTATTAGGATTCAGAGTATGACAACGACTAATACTTTAGATGTTGAATCAACTGTTAAGCAGTCCATGAAAATTATTGATGCTGGAAGTGATTATGTTAGGATTACAGCTCCCAGTATCAAAGAAGCTAAGGCTCTAAAACAAATAAAAAAAAAGTTAGTTAGTAAAAAATATAATACTCCATTGATTGCTGATATCCATTTTACTCCAAATGCTGCTATTGAAGCAGCTCAAATAGTTGAAAAAGTTAGAATAAATCCAGGTAATTATGCAGATAGAAAAAAATTTAAAATATTTGAGTATACTGATGCTCAGTATAATAATGAGTTAAATAGGATATATGAGCGTTTCTCTCCACTTGTTAAGGTCTGTAAGGAAAATGGTACAGCTATGAGAATAGGTACTAATCATGGTTCTTTATCTGATAGAATTATGAATAGGTATGGAGATACCCCATTGGGTATGGTTGAATCTGCAATGGAATTTTTAAGAATTTGTGAGGATCATAGATATCATAATATAGTATTGTCTATGAAGTCTAGTAATCCAATAGTTATGGTTCAGGCATATAGGTTGCTTATTAATAAAATGATAGATGAAAACATGAATTACCCCTTACATCTAGGAGTTACAGAAGCTGGTGAAGGTATGGAAGGTCGTGTTAAATCATCTATTGGTATAGGTGCTCTATTGGAAGATGGATTAGGAGATACTATACGGGTTTCATTAACTGAAGATCCTGAATTAGAAATACCTGTTGCAAAAAAAATTGTTGATAAATATAAATCAAGAAATGAACATAATAAAATTAAGCATTCGCATATTCCTGTATTGGATCCTTTTAATTATTCTAGGAGGAAAACAAAAGCAGTTTTAAATATAGGCAAAGATAATGTCCCCGTAGTTATGTTAGATTTATCTTATGTTAATAATATTGATTTAGAAGTATTAGAAAATTGTGGTTATTATTATAATCCTATAACAGATAAATGGAATATTAATGATTTAGCTGCAGATTATATATATATTAAAAATAAAAAAATAGATATAAATCTTCCTATCCAGTTACGAGTTGTATGTGATTATTCATATTGGAAAGATAATAATATGAATTCTAATATTTATCCAAAGTTAACAGTAGATGAATATGTGATTGAAAAGATAGAAGGTCTTAAATTCCTTTATTTGTCATGTGAGCAAGACCTTAATGATAGTTTAGTAAAATTGATTAATGAAGATGATGATGTAGTTATTCTAATTGATACGACTAATAGTCATGGTTTAGTCGATCAGAGAAATCTTATTCTTAATTTTATTAAATATGATATTAGGTCTCCAGTTATTATTAATCGATATTATAATGATTTAACATTGGATGAAACGCAAATTAATGCTTCTGTAGATATTGGTGGTCTATTGGTAGATGGGTTAGGTGATGGATTGTTTATATCTCATAATAATATTATTTCAATATGTGAGGCTAATAAGTTATCTTTTGAAATTCTGCAATCTACAAGAACAAGGATAACAAAAACAGATTTTATTAGTTGTCCTTCTTGTGGAAGAACTCAATTTGATTTGATGGAAACAACTGCAAAAGTTAGGGCAAAAACTTCTCATCTTAAGGGTTTGAAAATTGCTATTATGGGTTGTATTGTAAACGGTCCTGGTGAAATGGCTGATGCTGATTATGGTTATGTTGGTATAGGTTTTGAAAAAATTTCGCTTTATAAAGGTCATGATGTAATTAAAAGGGGTATCCCCGAAGAAGCTGCAGTTGATGAATTAATTAACTTAATTAAAGAAAATGGTGATTGGACAGAGCCATAGAAAGGTAGAAATGGAATTATTAATTAAAACTTTAAATGAGCAAGCAGAAAAAATGTATAGTAACCATGGTCACTTCCATAATGGAGATGCTGGATTGGATTTATATGTTTTAGAGGATATTGTATTTAATCCAGGTGATACTAAGTTAATAAAATTAGGAATATCTTGCGAGCCTAAAGATGGAAAGGCCTATTATCTTTTTCCGCGTTCTAGTATATCTAAGACTCCGTTAAGGATGTCAAATTCAATTGGTCTTATAGACGGAGGATATAGAGGGGAAATTATGGCCTCTTGTGATAATATTAAAGATTTTTCATTTACTGCAAAGCAAGGAGAAAGATTATTCCAAATAGTCGCCTCTGATTCTTCATCTATATCTTATGAATTAGCTGATGAATTGTCATCTACAACAAGAGGAAAAGGTGGTTTTGGCAGTACAGGTAAATAATTATATGCCTTTCTGTCATGCATATCTGTTGTGGCATTAAATTTGTAATTTTAATATATTGATTTTACGATATATTTTTTATATAAGGAGATAAATATGAATATTAAACCTTTATCAGATAGGGTTGTTATTAAAGCTCAGGATGCTGAAGAAAAAACAGCTTCGGGTATAATATTGCCTGATACAGCAAAAGAAAAGCCTCAAATAGGTAAAATTGTTGCTGTGGGTCCTGGAAAAGTAAATGATGCTGGAAACTTGGTCAAATTATCAGTTAAAAAAGGTGATAAAGTACTATATGGTAAATACTCTGGTACAGAAATATCGCATGATGGTGATGATTTGTTGATTATGAGAGAATCAGATATTCTAGCAATTGTATAATTAAATTTGTTAAATAAGGAGAAAATATAATGGCAAAAAACATTGATTATGATATAAAAGCAAGAAATAGTTTAAAAGAAGGTGTTGATGCATTAGCTGATGCTGTTAAAGTTACCTTAGGTCCTAAAGGAAGAAATGTAGTTATTGATAAAAAGTTTGGTGCTCCAACTATTACTAAGGATGGTGTTTCTGTTGCTAAAGAAATTGAACTTGAAAATTCTGTTCAAAATATGGGTGCTCAGATGGTTAAAGAAGTTGCTTCTAAGACTGCAGATGTTGCAGGTGATGGAACTACAACGGCAACAGTTTTAGCTCAATCTATTATATCAGAAGGCTTGAAAAATGTAACGGCAGGAAGAAACCCTATGGACCTTAAAAGAGGTATAGATGCTGCTTCTAGAGAAGTAGTTGATTATTTAAAATCAATATCTAAAGAGGTTAAAAATAAAGAAGAAATCAAACAAGTAGGTACTATATCTTCAAATAATGATCATTCTATTGGTACTATAATTAGTGATGCAATGGAAAAAGTTGGTAATGAGGGTGTGATAACAGTAGAAGAAGCAAAGGGTATTGATACTTATTTAGAAACTGTTGAAGGTATGCAATTTGATAGGGGATATTTGTCTCCTTATTTTATAACTAATGCAGAAACAATGGAAGCGGAGTTAGAATCTCCTATGATTTTAATTCATGAAAAAAAGATAAGTAATATGAAAGAGTTGTTACCTATTTTAGAAAAGGTTGTACAATCAGGTAAATCTTTATTAATAATTGCTGAAGACATTGAGGGTGAAGCTTTAGCTACATTAGTAATGAATAAGTTAAGAGGTACGTTTAAGGTTGTAGCTGTAAAAGCTCCAGGCTTTGGAGATAGGAGAAAGGCAATGCTTGAAGATATTGCTATATTAACAGGAGCTACAGTTATATCTGAAGAACAAGGTTATAAACTCGAAAATGCTACAGAGGCATATCTTGGAACGGCCAAAAAAGTAAATATTGATAAGGATAATACAACTATAGTAGAAGGTAAGGGTGATTCTAAAAGTTTAGCCGCTAGAGTTAATGAAATCAAAGTGCAAATGGAAAAATCTACTTCTGATTATGATAAGGAAAAGCTTCAAGAAAGGTTAGCTAAGCTTTCTGGTGGTGTTGCTGTTATTAATATTGGTGCTGCTACTGAAGTAGAAATGAAAGAAAAGAAGGCTAGAGTAGAAGATGCTTTGCATGCTACTAGGGCTGCTGTAAAAGAAGGTATTGTTCCTGGAGGAGGTGTTGCATTATTAAGAGCTAGTGATAAAATAACTTCTAAAAATCTTTCTGGAGATGAGTCTGTAGGTTCTGAAATATTAAAAAAAGCACTAGAAGGACCAATTAGGCAGATATTAGAAAATGCAGGGTTAGAGGCTTCTGTAATTATTAATGAGGTTAAATCAAAAAAGGGTAATAATGGTTATGATGCACGTGATGACCAATATGTAGATATGGTTAAGTCTGGTATTATAGATCCTACATTGGTTACAAGAACAGCTGTTGAAAATGCGGCTAGTATTGCAGGTCTACTTTTAACAACTGAAGCTGTTATCACTGATAAGCCTGAGCCTGAATCTAGTTCTCCTGGAGCTCCTGATATGGGTGGCATGGGTGGAATGGGTGGCATGGGTGGAATGGGTGGAATGATGTAATCCCATTTATTGTTACTTTATTATATTGTATATAAAAAGCAGGACAAATTGTCCTGCTTTTTTTTTATATTAAAAACATTTATTTTATTAATGCTGAAATGAAGAAAAAAAAGACTAATAACAATAATATAGCAACTAATAGAAAAGCTTTTTATGAATATGATATATTGCAAAAGTATGAAGCAGGTATTGTATTAAAAGGTTCAGAAGTTAAATCAATTAGAGAAAGCAAGATTACTATAAAAGAATCTTATATAAGAGTAAAAGATGATGAAATATTTATAATAGGTATGAATATCTCAAAATACTCACATGAAGGCTATTCTACACATGATCCAAGTAGAGAAAAGAAATTATTAGTTCATAAGTATGAAATAAAAAAAATAAAAGAAGAGGTTGACGAAAAAGGAAAAACTATTATACCTTTAAATTTATATTATAAAGATGGTAGGGTTAAAATTCAATTTGCTATTGCTAAAGGTCGTAAACTCTGGGATAAAAGGAATTATAAGAAAGATCAAGATATTAATAGAGAAATAGATAGATCTATGAAAGGAAAGATTTAAAATGAAATTTAAAAAAATAAATGATCAGATGGATATTATTAATCAGGGAGTAGAAGAAATATTACCAGAAAATCAGTTAGTTAGTAAAATTGAAAAATCGATAAAAACAAATATTCCTTTAAATGTTAAGCTAGGATGCGATCCTAGTCGACCAGATTTACATTTAGGCCATAGTGTTGTTTTGAAAAAAATGAAAGATTTTCAAGATTTAGGACATAATGTGACATTGGTTATTGGTGATTTTACAGCGATGATAGGAGATCCTACTGGACGAAATAAAACTCGTCCACAATTAGATGTAAAAACTACTAAAATTAATGCTGATACATATATTAAACAGGCAGCTAAAATTTTAGATATTGATAAATTAAGAGTTGTGTATAATTATGATTGGTTATCAAAATTAAATTTTTCAAAGCTGATAAATATAGCTGGTAAATTTACAATTGCTCAATTTCTTGAGAGAGATGATTTTAGTAAACGTTATAAATCTGGTAATCCAATATCTATACATGAATTTATGTATCCATTAGCTCAAGCATATGATAGTGTTGTATTAAGGGCTGATATTGAAATTGGTGGTACTGATCAAAAGTTTAATCTTTTGCTAGGGAGAGATTTACAAAAAGAGTATGCAATGGATCCTCAGGTAACTATTATGTTACCTATATTAGAAGGTACAGATGGTAAAAATAAAATGTCTAAGTCTTATGATAATTATATAGCTTTCAATGATACGCCTAATGATATGTATGGAAAAATAATGTCAATTTCAGATGATTTAATGTTTAAATATTATAACTTGGTAACAAGTATTGGATTAAAAGAAATTGAAGATTATAAGTTAATGCTTAAAACTGATAAAATTAATTATAGGGATCTTAAGCGAAAGCTTGCTAGAGAAATTATTTCTATATATTATGATTCAGCTGCAGCATCTAAAGCTGAACAACACTTTATTGATGTCTTTGTTAAAAAAGTAGCACCTGATGATATAAAGATGGTCAAGGTTGATAAAACTATAAAATTAGTTGAATTCTTATTAGAACAAAATCTAGTTTCAAGTAAAGGTGAATGTAAGCGATTAATAAAACAATCTGGTATTAAATTAGATGATGTCCCTTTAAATGATATTCAGTATGAAATTAAGCCTGGATCATCAATGACTATAAAAGTTGGTAAAAGAAAATTTATTAAAGTTGGATAATAGTAGTTATATAATTGTTAATGTCTCTGTTGCATCTATTTATAGAAAACCTAATTTTTCTTCAGAACTTATAACTCAGGCTCTTATTTGGGAAAAGTTGTTTCTTATTGAAAAGAATAATAATTGGTTTAAAATAAGACAAAGAGATGGTTATGAAGGGTGGATACATTCTTTTTACACTGTAAAACCAACAGTAGATGATGATAAATTATTTAGTAAAAACAATAATTGGTATTGGGTAAAGGATAGGATATTACATTTATTAGAAGATAATAATTTGATTTCTTCGATAAGTTATGGGTCATTAATCCCTTGTTTTCAAGATAATGAAGACTTTTTTACTAGGCTTCCAAATAAAAGATATCAAATAAAAATCAATAGAAAATCTTTAATTAGTTATAATGATGAAGTAGAATATAAAAAAAATATTAAAAATTCTGTTAAAGAATTAATTGGAGTACCTTATTTGTGGGGCGGTAAATCTTCTTTTGGATTTGATTGTTCAGGTCTATTGCAATCTATATTAAACACATCTAATATTAAATTTTTAGAGCGAGATACTTCACAACAAATTTTATCTAGTATGCTTATCAAGAAAAATAGTAAGCCAAATATAGGGGATATTGTTTTTTTTAAAATGGAGAAAAGAGTTGATCATGTAGGTATATATATAAATAATAGTGAATTTATACATTCTTCGGGTTGTGTTAAAATAAATTCAATAGATAAAGAAAATAAATATTATTCAAGTAAATTAGAAGTAAATTTATACGGTATATATAAAATAAATGTATAGGAGGTGTTTTTGTCTAAAAAAGTAATATTATCAGGTATTCAGCCATCAGGTAATTTATGTATTGGCAATTATTTAGGAGCATTAAAATCTTGGAGGAATCTCCAAAATGAGTACGATAGTATTTTTTTAGTTGTTGATATGCATGCACTTACAGTTAATCAGGTACCATCAGAGTTAAGGAATAGATGTCTAAGTTTTGTAGCTCAATACATCGCTTGCGGAATTGATCCAGAACAAAGTATTATAGCTATACAATCTCATATTCATGAACATGCTGAATTAATGTGGGTTTTAAATTCTTTATGCTATTTAGGTGAGCTTAATAGGATGACTCAGTTTAAGGATAAATCCCAAAATAAAAAAAATATTAATGTTGGCTTATTTACTTATCCTGTGTTAATGGCTTCAGATATACTTTTGTATCAAGCTGATTTAGTGCCAGTAGGAGCTGATCAAAAACAACATTTAGAACTATCTAGAGATTTAGCTAATAGATTTAATAATAAGTATTCAGATACTTTTAAAATTCCTGAACCTTTTATCCAAAAAGTGGGTTCAAGAATTATGAGTTTACAAAATCCAGAAAAAAAGATGTCTAAATCAGATAATAACTTAAATAATATTATAGCTATTCTTGATCAAGATGATGTTATAAAGAAAAAAATAAATAGAGCAGTTACAGATTCTGGTTCAGAAATTAAATATTCTGATGATAAGCCAGGATTATCAAATTTAATTGATATATATTCGTGTTTGACTAGTGATACTCCTAGTTCTATTGAACAGAAGTATGATGGTAAAATGTATTCAGATTTTAAAAAAGATTTAATAGATATTGTTATTGATTATTTTAGTCCAATTAGGCGGGAGTACAATAAGATTATAGATGATAAGGAGTATTTAAATAACATTTTACAGGATGGCGCAAATAGAGCTTCTTTTAAAGCTAGAAAAACAATTTCTAAAGTTTATAGAAAAGTAGGCTTTGTAAAAAAATAATTAAAATGAGATTAAATAAGTATTTGGCTAGATGCGGTATCGGTTCAAGACGAAAATGTGATGAATTTATAGATTCTGGAAAAATTAAGATTAATGGTTCTATTATTAAAGATTTTTCATATAAAGTTAAAGAAAATGATTATGTTCAATTTAAAAATAGAATTATAAATTTTGTTGATGAAGATTTTATTTATTTAGTTAATAAGCCTAGGGGCTATATTTCCACTTTATCTGATCCAAAAGGAAGAAAAAAAGTTGTTGATTTAATTCCTTCTGATGTACGTTTATTTAATATTGGTAGGTTAGACTATAATACAACAGGCCTTATTTTATTTACAAATAATGGAGATATAGCAAATAAGTTATTGCATCCCAAAAATAAAATTAATAAAAAATATTATGTTGAATCATCAGGTAAGTTATCTGATAGTGATATTAAAATGATTGAAAATGGTTTTGAAATACCTGGTTTTGGAATTGTAAAAGCAGTTATTTCATTGCTTGAAGTTACTAGAGAAAAGCATTTTATATGGGACGTTGTTTTAAGTCAAGGCAAAAATAGAGAAATTAAGAGAATATTTAATCATTTTAATAACTCTGTTAGGAAATTGCATCGATATGAATTTGCAGGTATAAAATTAGGTAATATTAAATCTGGAAAATATAGAAGAATTAGATATAATGAATTAATAAAAAAAACCGATTTGAATAAAATTAAATTTTAGAGTTAGATTTTGTATAGAAAAAATATTATATTATCAAGCTTTTTGAAAGGGGAGAATTAAATAAGATGATAATTGCTATTGATGGTTTGGCAGGTTCAGGTAAATCTTCTACTGCAAAATTAGTAGCTGAAAGGCTTGGCTTTAATTATTTTACAACTGGTAAGATGTATAGAGCTATTACTAATTATGCTATTGAAAATAATCTTATTGATAATCTTCCCCTATCTATTAGTAAAGTTATAAATGATATAGATATGTCTGTTATAGGTGATAATTTTGGTAAAATTATTATTAATGGTTATGATTATAGCGATAATTTATATTCTTTAACAGTTAATAGATATATTAGTATTATAAGCTCAATTGAAGAAGTACGATCTAAAATGGTTAAAATTCAAAGAGCGGTTGCTGAAAAACATAATATAGTTTGTGAAGGTAGAGATATTGGTACGGTTGTTTTTCCAAATGCTGATTATAAATTTTATTTTAAGGCTGATTTGAAATCAAGAACAGATAGAAGATATATTGATATGAAAAAAAAAGATTCTTCTATAACAAAAATTAGTTTAAAAAAAATGATAAGAGATAGAGATTATAAAGATCTAAATAGGTCCGAATCTCCTTTAAGAAGAGCTAAGGATGCAGTATTAGTAATAACTACAAATATGACTATTCTAGAACAGGTAGACTTTATTTGTAGTATGGTTGAGAAAAATAAATAAAAAGGTATTATATGATAATTAATGATAATGATATGGTTAGTGAAGAAAATAATGATGTTGTAGCTAATGAAAATGAAAGTGTTGAGAATACAGTTAATGTAGTCGTTGAATCTGATGATATAGAAAAAGATGGAAATGCTAAAAATGGTGTAGTATCTACTCCTGAAGATAAAATAGATTTAGTATTAAACTATTTAGACCCTAAAATTCTTGATGTTAAGGAATATACCTACGATGAATTAAATGCTAATATTGAATTTGAAAATGAAGATTTTGTTAGTGATAGTGATGATGATATTTATAATGTGAATATGGATGACGTATCTGAAAAACAATTGGTTAAAGGTACTGTTGTTGCAATATATGATAAAGAGGTTGTAGTTGATATAGGATTTAAATCTGAAGGTATTATAGATAAAACAGAATTTGATAGTATACCTGAGATTGGTTCAGAAATAGATGTATTTTTAGTTGTATTTGAAGATAGAAAGGGGCGATTGATATTATCTAAAAGAAGAGCTGATTTTGAAAAGAGATGGTCTGAATTGCGAGATGCTGCAGAAAATGAAACTTTATTAAAGGGGACTATTGTTAAAATTATTAAAGGTGGATTAGTCGTTGACTTAGGTGTTGTTAATGCATTTTTACCTGGTTCTCAAGTAGATGTTAAACCATCTCCTAATTTTGAAGATTATCTTAATAATGAATATGACTTTAAAATAGTTAAATTTAATGAATTTAGGCAAAATGTAGTTGTATCAAGGAAAGCAACTATGTCAAATATTTTAGATGATAGTAGAAGAGAAATCTTAGAAAACTTAGAGGTTGGTAGTATTGTTGAAGGTACTGTTAAAAATATTACTGATTTTGGTGCATTTATTGATTTGGGTGGCTTTGATGGGCTCTTACATATAACAGACATTACTTGGGGTAGAATAAATCATCCTAGTGATAAGGTTACATTAGGCTCTACTATTAAAGTGAAAGTAACTGATTATAACAAAGAAAAGAATAGGATTTCATTAGGGCTAAAACAATTAAATGAGGATCCATGGAGCGGTGCATCAGATAAATATAGTGAAGGTACTCGTGTTAATGGAAAAATCGTTAATATGATGAATTATGGTGCTTTTGTAGAAATTGAAGAAGGTATTGAGGGTTTAATACATATTTCAGAAATATCATGGACAAAACATATAAAACATCCATCAGATATATATAAAATAGGTGATTCTATAGAAGCAGTTGTTTTATCTATAGATTCTGATTCTAAAAAAATATCTCTAGGTGTTAAACAGTTACAAGATAATCCTTGGGAAGGAATTGAAAAGGATTTAAAAGCAGGTGAAGTTTATAATGGTTCAGTATCAAATATTATTCAGAATGGAGCTTATGTCTTATTAGAAAATGATGTAGAAGGATTTTTAAGTATTAATGATGTATCCTGGACAAGAAAACTTAAAAATGTTGCTGATGTATTAAAAAAAGACCAAAGCATTAAAGTGATTATATTAGAAGTTTCATCTAAAGATAAAAGAATCTCACTAGGATTAAAACAGACAATGGAAGATCCTTGGGATTCGATAGATGATACTTTTCAAGTTGGCATAAAACTTAAAGGTAAGGTTTTACATCTATTAGATAAGGGGATTATATTTTTACTAGATAATGATTTTGAAGGTATCCTTCCAATAAGTAAAATTAATGAAAAGGATAAGGACTTATTTGTTATTAATAAAGAATTTGATTTATCTATAAATCAAATTAATAAGGAAAATAGAAAAATTGTTTTGGATTATAATCTTGAATCAGAAAATGTAGATGAGAATGTAGATGAAAAATCTGATGGGAATGAAGATATTCCAGAAGATAATAGTTAAATAAAAACAAATTAGAATATTTACTTCTTTTTAGTAATTTTTTATAATGATATTACTAGGTATTGAAACTTCTTGTGATGAAACATCATGTTCTATAATTAAAGATGGTATTGTCTTAAGTAATATCGTTAAAACACAGGAAATTCATAAAAAATTTGGTGGTGTTGTACCTGACTTAGCATCTAAAGATCACGAAAAGAAAATTTTATCAATTGTTAATGAAGCTATTACCCAATCTGCAATTAAATTAAGAGATGTAGACGGTATTGCTGTTACTTATGGTTCTGGATTATTAGGTAGTTTAATTGTTGGTTTGAATTTTGCAAAGGGTTTAGCGGTTGGGTTAAACGTTCCTTTAATTGGTATTAGTCATTTAGAGGGTCATTTATCTTCAGGTTTTATTAATAAAAATCCAGAATTCCCTTGTATAAGTCTTATTGTATCAGGTGGCCATACTCAAATTTGGTTTATTGAAAATATTCATAAATTTATGGTTGTATCTAATACTGTTGATGATGCTGCAGGTGAAGCATTTGATAAAGGAGCTAGAATATTGGGATTAGGATATCCGGGTGGACCTGAAATTGAAAAAATGGCTAAGTCTGGTAATCCTTTAAAATATGATTTTCCATTACCTCAAGTTAAAAATAATAAATTTAATTTTTCATTTAGTGGATTGAAGACAGCTTTATTATATAAAAAGAATAAGTTGGATGATTCTGGTTTAGCATATTCTGAGAATGATTTAGCTGCTTCATATCAGCATGCCATTATAACATCTTTATTGGATAAGTTAGAGAAAGTTATTTGTCATTATAAAGTATATAATATTATTATTGTTGGAGGTGTCTCTGCAAATTTATATTTTAGAGATTGCTCTTTAAGTCTTAAGAAAAAATATAATTTAAATATTATTTTTCCTGATTTACAGTATTGTACTGATAATGCTGCTATGATAGCAATGGCAGGATATTTAAAATTATCAGAAATCAATAAAACTGATTTATCTATTGAGCCAAACCCTAATATTATATATTAGTTAATATGCTTAATATCAAGGCAATATTACCTTATTATATTTCTTTAATAGTATTATTAATCTTCACTTATTTAATTGTTAAATATTGGCATAGTATACAAAAACAACCTAAATATTTTAAGTATACTTTATTATTTTTAAGATCTTCTGTAATTATTTTATTATTAATCATATTATTCAATCCTTTATTAATAAAAAATAGTGAATTTATAAAAAATAAGAAGATTGTATTTTTTATAGATAATTCAGAAAGTCTATCATTTAATAAAACAGATTTAATAGATAAAATAAATTATGCTAGTGATTATTTTGATAAAAATAATATTGAATTTGAATATTATGCATTTTCTGATACATTTAAAAAAATTAATGATGTTTCTGAATTAACATTTGATGATAAATCTACTAATTTTAATCAAATATTTGAAACTAGTATTAATAATATGGATGCTGAACACTATATTTTAATTAGCGATGGCATGCAAAATGAAGGTATGGTTAGACAAGTAAATTATTTTCTAAATCCCATTAATGTTTTTGGTGTAGGTAATGATAGTATTGTATTAGAAGACCTGAAATTTGATAGTCTAAGCATAAAAAATGGTAATGATAGTATAGATATTAAGTGCCACTTTTCTGTAAAGGTTAATCATGATTATGATAATATTAATATAAGAATATCAAATGATAAATATGATAATCTTAATATATCTAATATTGATGTTCAGAGTGGACAAAATATATTATTGCATGATATAAAAGTTGAAAAAGATATTTTGTCAAAGCATAATATTATTAGTATTGAAAATATAAAATCCGAGGTTGATAATATTAATAATTATTTAAAATTAGAACTTGATGATAAAGTATTAATGAAGTCTAAGGTATTATTTATATCTTGTTATATATCTGATAATACTAGATTTATTAAAAATATATTATATGATAATAAAAATATTGATTTTGATCATATTATTAGAATAGATGATATTGCTAATATTAATGATAATTATGATATGATTATTATCGATGGTTACTTGAATAATGAACAATTAAATATTATTAATAATAAAAATTTTAAGTCTTCAAAGTTTATATATTTTCAAGGTCCTATTTTATCTAGTAAAACTTTTGATGATAGTGATGTATTATTGAATTTAGGGTATAATTTAACTTTTGTAAATTCAGACTCTAATAGTATGTATTTAGATGTAATTGGAAATGAAGGTATTAGTAATGGATGGGTTGAAAAAATAACACCATTTAACTCTAATTTTTTTGTAACTAAAAATAATCGTAGAAAATCAATAGAGTCAGTTGTTGATAAAAAAGATCATAAAAAAATACTATTAGATTATCATAAAGATAGTTTATTTGTTTTTATACCTGATTTAAGGAGTATTTCAAATAAAACCAAGCGATTCACTTCACTTGATTATATATCTTATTTAGTAGATTATTATATTGATAAAATTATTCAAGATAATAATACTCTTAATATTTATAGTGATAAGGATAATTTTTATATCAATGAAAGTATAAAAATATATTTAGATATAAATAATAAGAGTTATTTGAAAAATTATTCTACTGATTTATTCATATATAATAAGGATTATAATATTATTTCTAAAATAGTTGAATATGATGAAATGGATAATAGTATTGTATCATTCTCTGATGCAGGTAAGTATTATGTTGAAGCCGTAATGGAATTAGAAGATAATATAGTTATTAAAAGTGATAAAATAGAATTTAATATAGTAGATAGAGATAAAGAATTATATAATATTGGATTAAATGAAGAATTGCTTAAAAGGATATCTTTTCAAACAAATGGGAAATATTATGATATTAATGATTTATCTAATTATTTGAATACTATTAATCCTTCTAGTTCAGTTATATTAAAATTAATTAGAATAAAATTATTTAATTTTCAGTTTTTTTGGTTTATTATATTGTTATTTTTAATTGTAGAATGGATTATTAGAAAAAACAGGGGATTATTATAATCAGGAACATATATCTTTTAAGTCCGTATGTATATATGGTATGTATAATATTTGTTAATTTAAAAATTTTAATTTAGTATTTTTAATGATGATAAGAATATATTTATTAATATCGATAATAATTATTAGTTTAATGTATCCTAACACTTTAGAGGATACATACAGCAATTTATCTAATGCTAATCAAGAATCTTCATCTACTTTGAGCCAATATAATATTATTGGAAAAGATAATATATATCTTGAAGATACTATTAATCCTGAAACGTATTTTGTGGGTCCAGGTGATACTTTTTTATTTAATATGATATCAACAGATGGCATGTATACTTTGAATTTAGAAGTTTCACCATTAGGAACTGTTCTTATACCTAATGTGGGAGATATTTTTGTAGATAAAATGTTATTGTCCCAAGCATTTAATAAAATTAAAGAAACTTGTCTTGAAAATTATAGTAATGCAAAAGTGAATTTGACTTTAAGTGGAATTAAAAAATATAAGGTGCAAGTTGTTGGTTCTGTTTCAAATCCAGGTTTTGTAATAGCAAATTCTTTTATGCGTATTTCAGATATATATAATAATGTTGATCAAAATAATAATTTAGAGAATCAAATAGATCACTTTAATTCTAATAATGATATTTCTTTACGAAATATCGTTTTAAGAAGAAATGGCAAGGAATATATAATCGATTTATTTAAATATTTTTATAATGGTGATAAGGAATTTAATCCTCTTATAGAACAGGGAGATGTTCTATTTTTCAATAATAAAAAACATGAGGTTACTATAAGGGGAGGAGTGGAGTTCCCAGGGACTTATGAATTCGTTAATGATGAAACTATATACGATTTAATAAAATTAGTAGGTGGCTTAAAAAGTAATGCAGATATTAATCATGTTCAAGTTTCTAGATTTAAGAATGATATAGAAAAAGAAAAATATATAATCAGAGGTGTAGATGAATTAAGAAACTTTAAATTAATGGAATATGATTATATACATATTAGATATAAAAAAGACTTTAAAAGGAGAGAATTGATATCTATTGATGGAGAAGTTAAGTATCCAGGAGAATATACATTTGATAATAACCTAACTATTGAAAAATTATTAGAAATTGCAGGAGGATACACTAAGGATGCTGATATAAAGAGAATTATTGTAAATAATGAACAAATCATTGATGATATTGATAGCGAATATGAAAGAATTTTATTGATTCCCGTAAAGGATAGAACTGCGTCAGAGATTTCATATGTTAAGTCTAGAAATAAAATTAAAAGGGGATTAATGATATCTGAAGATATAGATAGAACAAAAGAAATATTATCATATTTTGTACAGCCAGGAGATCTTATATATATACCTAAACAGACAAATTATATCGAAATATTAGGTTCTGTACAATTTCCGGGCAGATATCCTTTTTATAAAGATTTAGAAATTAATGATTATATAAAATCTGCAGGTGGTAAAACTAATAATGCTACAAATAATCTTTATATTATAGATAATGCATCTAATCAAAGAAATAAAGTTAGAGGTAGCTCTAAATTAGAAAATGGAGATATTCTTTTTGTACAGTCTAAAGAGGATTATTCACCATATAATAGATTTAAAGAAGTGATGTTTATAATTGGACAAGCAGCTTCATTGTATGCTGTTATTATGTTAAATAATTAAATAATTATGAATAGTAATATAAATATTAAAGATATATACCGGATTTTTATGGATAATAAAAAATACTTTATTAGAACTACTTTAGCATTTTTTATAATTTCTATAATTTATGTTAGCTTCAAAACAGATTATTACAAATCAACAATTTCTCTTTATGCAGCAGGTGAATTAGATGACTCTAGTTTATTGGGACAATATGGTAGTTTAGCAGAAAATTTAGGTTTTGCAACTACTCCCTCATCTAATTATTATATACCAGATATTATAGATAGTAGAAGTTTAAAGAAAAAGATCATACAAAAAAAATGGAATAATTCTAAGACAAGTCAGCCTGTAAATTTAATTGGTTATTGGGATATGGATCAAGTGGGCCTAATTGGAAGAATTATAAATTTTATAAAATCAATTTTTATATCAGATGAATTTAAAGATATTGAGATTTCTCAATTAAATAATGCAATAGATAAATTAGATGGCTTAATAAATGTAGATGAAAGAAATTCAGGTTTAATAGTAGTTTCTGTTCATATGGAAGAGCCAAAACTAGCTTCAGATATAGCTAATTATATATCAGACTATGTTGTAAGCTTTATTGAAAGAGAACAAAGGGATTTTGCAGATAAATCTAAAGAATTTATAATGGATAGAATGCAAATTTCTAAAGATGAATTAAATGATTCAGAAGAAAAGTTAACTAATTTTAGGAAAAAGCATCCTTTAGTTTTAGATACTCCTGATTTACAATTAGATAGAGCAAGATTGATTAGAGCTGTAGATGTTAATCAGCAAGTTTTTATAACTATTAGAGAGCAATTAGAAATAGCTAAAATAGAAGCATCTAAAGAAAGATTGTTTATAAATATATTAGATAAAGCAGAAGAAAACCCAGATAAAGATAAGCCTAATAGGTTATTTCTAGTTTTAATTATTACTTTATGTGGTTTATTTATCTCTATAGTATATCATATTTTAAAAATCAATATAGAGCAAATAATTCTAGAAGATAAGTAATGAGTTTATAAATTTTATTAATTGATAAATAATAATCAAAAACTACCTACTTTTTTTGTTGTCGGAGCTCAAAAATCTGGCACAACGACTATTCATGATTTATTAAAGCAAAATACTAATATTAGTCTTCCAAATTATAAAGAGACTCATTTTTTTAGCAGAGATTATTATAATGGAATTGATTGGTATTTGAAGCAATTTTCGGATATGTCATATGATATACGTGGAGAAGTAGATCCATCTTATATGTTTTTCCCAAATACATATAAAAATATTAAAAAGAATATTAGTGAACCAAAATTTATTTTTATTTTTAGAAAACCCTTAGATAGATCGTATTCTCATTATATGATGTCATGTTCTAGAGGATATGAAAAATTATCTTTTTTAAAGGCTCTTGAATTAGAAAGTGAAAGAATAGATAATGATGAAAAACTTTTTTCTTTTAGTAATCATAGCTATTTATTGAGAAGCGAATATTCAAACCAAATATTAGATTTTTTTAAGTATTTTAAAGATTCAAAAACATTGTTTTTAAAGTTTGACGAACTAATAGACCTTGAAAAAAGAAAAAATATTTATAAAAAAATATGCCAATTTTTAGATGTTGATATATCAAATGATGTAGATTTTAATATTAATTCTAATAAAGCTTCTATATATAGAAGTAAAATTTTAAGAAATAATCTTTATAATGATACGCTCTTAAGAAGGGTAATGAAAAAAATAATTTTCTCAAAAAAAATTCGTAATAAAATTCGTCATAAATTATATAATATTAATAGTAAGATAATTAGTGTAGAGGGTTTAAAGAAACAGAAAGATAAGGTTTTTAATGAACTACCTGAAAAATATATATCTTGGAATAATAAAGAAGTAAAAAAATTAACAAAAATTACCAACTTAGATTTAAATGATTGGATTATATGAATAATATAGCACCTATAATAATAACAGGCATGCATCGTTCAGGAACATCTCTTTTAAGTAATATCCTAATGAAACAGGGTGTATTTATGGGTTCTAAATTAGACTCTAATAATGAATCTATTTTTTTTCAAAGAATTAATAAATGGATTTTGTCTTGTATCGGTTCATCTTGGGATAATCCACAAACATTGAAAGACTTAGATAATGAGGATATTAATGTGATTATCAATCGGTTAGGTAAAGCTCTTAATAGTCGTTTTTCTAAAAGTTTATTTTTAGGGAAAAAAGATTTAATTTATAATAAATCACTAAATGAAATAGATATTGTTTGGGGTTGGAAAGATCCAGTTAATACATTTACATTATTTATTTGGAAACAAATATTTCCTAATTCAAAAATTATAAACATTAATAGACATCCTTTAGATGTGTCTACTAGCTTAATCAATAGGGAATCTAATCTAAAGAGTAAAGATAAGGAATCCTTATTTCCTGAATTTTTATCATCACTATTACCTGTTTTATCAATCAATAAAGGAGATGTGTTAAGTTCTTTTAATATTAAAAATATAAATGATGGATTGAAATTATATAAAAAATATTTTGATGAAATAGAGTCTAATAAAAATCTATATGATGTATTAGATATCAAATATGAATATTTAATAATGGATTCTAATAAAGTGTTAAACGAAATTTTTGATTATTTAGATATGAATATCAGTGATGATGAGTATCAGGATATTGAAAGAATATTAGATAAAAGCAGGGTATATGCATTTAAAAATAATAAATTAGATTTTGATGATAAACTTCTAGAATTAATTGACTATTAATATATTAATATTATTTTATAATTTTATAAAATGAAAAATATAGGTTATTTATTATTAGTATCATATTTAGTATTTGCTGGAGTTGATCGCATTAATTTTGGCGGTAATTCTATTGAATCTTTTAAATTGCTCCCCCACATACCATTATCAATATTAATTATATCTTTTATATCTTTATTTAAAATTTCTGATATTAATTTTAGTTGGATATCGAATAAAAAACCTGTACTCATTTGTTTCTCTTTATTCATGATTTTTGTAATTATTAGCATTTTATTTTCTATGGATATTTTTTATTCATTTAAAAGATTTATCCTGTTATTGCTAATAATTTGTACTGTTGTCATCATACTATCTTCTTTTACTAAAAAAGAAATTCAAAAACATTTATATCATGCAAGTATATTTGGTTCTTTATTATTTTATATTTTTAATATTTTATTATTTTTGAATTGGCTAGGATATTTAGATATTAATTCAAATATAATTAATCTTAATCCAGATTATATTGCTTACTTTATTCCAAGATTGGGTGGTTTTACATTAGATGTTAATAGGGGTATAGCTATATTAATCATTTATACATTCTTCTTACTATCATATAATAATAAGAATGTATTAATCCAATTGATTATTACTTTAAATATTTTATTTATTTTTGCATCTTTATCTCGTACAGCAATAGTATTTTTCCTAATAACTATATTTATATATGCTGTTTTTTATGCAACAAACAGAGAACGATTAGCAGTATTTCTATTGATGCCTATATCTTTTATTTTATTATTTAATATTATTAGTTTCTATACTCAAAATGATATTATTGATATTGATTCTGCTCTTGAAGAACGGTTAACCTTAGATGATTTTGGGCATGATACTTCAACAGGTATACATTTTAAATTAATTGATGAAGGTTTTAGAATAGCATTTTCAGATTTAAAAATATTTTTTTTAGGATGTGGCCATGGTGCCTCATATAAAATTATAAAGGGATTTCATATGAGTGGTAAAAAAATAGCAAATTTCCATTCACAGTATTTGAGCATATTAGTTGAAAATGGAATTTTTGCTAGTATATGCTTTTTAATTTTAAGTATTATGATTCCAATATTTTATATGAGAAATAGACTTTTACCTATAATGATAGGTCTTTTTTGCTTTAATCTTTTATACCAATTAACTAATGAACCTCTATATTGGTTTACTATCTTATATTATTATAAATTTAATGATTATGCATGATATATATATAAATGCTAGATTCTTAACTCAAAAGTTATCAGGTGTGCAACGATATGCTTTTGAGATTTCTAAAGAATTATCTTTAATTAATAATCAATATAATTTTATTTTATTAATTCCATCAAAGTTATCAATTAATTGTGAATATGATTTTTCATTTAATATTAAGAAAATAGGTAGTAATAAGGGGCATTTGTGGGAACAGTTTGATTTACCTAGATATCTAAACAAAAAGAATAATCCACTATTGATTAATTTGACAAATTCTGCACCTATTTTTTATAAAAATAAAATTTCAACAATACATGATTTATCTGTTTTTGAAAATGGTGGATGGTTCTCTATTAAGTATAGAAGTTTTTATAAGTTTTTGATACCTAGAATTATAAAAAGTTCAAGAAAAATCTTAACAGATAGTTATTTTAGTCAAAAAGAAATTTTAAATAAATATAATGATTTAAATCCAAAAGATATTCATGTTATATATTGTTCTAATTCATTAAAGACTAATAATAATATACAGAAAAGTAAGGATGATGATTATTTATTATTTATTGGAGGTAATTCAAGGAGGAAAAATTTAAAAAATCTTATTTTAGCCTTTATTAAATTAGATAGTCAAAAGATAAAGCTTAAGATAGTTGGTAATATTATTAATCATTTAAAATCAGATAATGTTATTGAACATCCAAATGTTGAATATTTAGGAGATGTCTCAAATGATGATTTAATTAATCTATATAC
>CETH01014187.1_pt1 | contig 29838 bp, 22 predicted proteins | sample 361461 | NCBI WGS metagenome assembly CETH01 (sample SAMEA2622695, study PRJEB7988) | marine metagenome | isolation source: saline water (ENVO:00002010), including
AATATATGACCCGTGTGGACTGGGTTTATAATATAGTCGCGGGTGGAGAGAACGCATCCGGATCAATCGTTACAATAAGTTTAAAGCAATAAAGATTAGAAATCATGAGCGATAATTTTATGGTAGCACTTGAGCAAAACCAAGGTCATGCAATGGCCATGCTTAAAGAAAAAAATAAAAGTTTATTTTTTGAAAAAAAGACTCATATAAAGACAAAAAAAATTAGACGATCTGTTTTAGTTCAATAATAAGATATTTTGGTGATGATTGAGTTTTGTAAAAGGAGATGAGTAATATTTCATCTCCTTTTTTAAATAATTTATTTTATTATTTACAAGCTCCCATTTCAAAAGAATTTATGTTTCCATAATTTGTGGCATAACAGCTATTACTATATGTGACATTGTCGCAACCACAAACAGGTTCATAAATTTCAATACACAATATATCTGAGTTAATAGGAGTGTCTTTTTTACATGGTTGGTCAATGGCCTTATCTTTATAACAAGAAAATAAAAGAAAGATTATAGGGAAAATTTTTTTCATATATAAATATAGTTAAAGTCACATAGAATTTTTGTTTAATAAATTAGTTTCAATTTTCTCTAAATACTTTATTTAAAAAATTATGTTGTAATTTTATTAAAAAAAGAATATGTCTTGTAGTTGCTCATGTGATGGTTGTGAGACTTTAAATTGCAGTAATTGTAATTGTGAGGATTGCTCTTGCAAGGATTGTTATTGTTAACTTTTCTTGAACTAAAAGTCGAGAAGTGCTTCTTTTGATTTATTTTCTTGATTAAATTCATCAATCTTTTCTTTTGAAACTTTAGTGTTCCAAAGGTATATTTTCTTTAATGATTTTATAGATGCAAAGGTTTCAAGAGATTTGTCGGTGACATTGGTTCCATAAAGGTTTAATCTTTCTAGATGATTTAATGAATTTATACTTTTTATTCCATCATCTGTTATAGGATTATTTTGAATATTTAAAATCATAAGATTTTCTAATTTAGATATGATGTTAATTTGAGAATCATTTAAGCCACTATTTTTAATAGTAAGTGAGATTACATGTTTATTAAATTTTAATATTTCATTTAGAACATCATCACTTATATCATTCCCATTAAATTTAATTTCAATTACTGGATAATTATTAGCAAGTTGTTTCCAAGAGAGGTTTTTGACTTCTAATTTTTTTAATTCCTCTGGATTTAATTTTTCCAAGTTTTTAAGCTTTTCATACCAAGGTTTTGGTTTTGTATCAATTTCAAAAAGCCTTGCTAGAAGTAATTCTTCTTCATTTGATAATTCAATATCAATTAATTTTATGTTGTTTTTTATACCATTATTTATCCACCATTCAATTAAATTAATTTCATCATAAGTCAGTGGCTCTCCTGATGGAGGCATAAATTTTGAATGACTTTGAGGAAGTGTTATCCTTTTAAAAATAGGACTACTTAAAGAATTTCCATCAATAATTGAACTTCCTGCTGCTCCCCCTACTAAAATTTTTTCCAAACTTACCATATTTAAGCCACCACTTGGAATATCATTATTGTGACAGGCTATACATTTATTTTCAAAAACTGGAAGAATTAATTCTGAAAAAACTTCAATAGAATCAATTTCTTTTTCTTTATATGAAATGAGTTGATTTTTTTCTTTATAAAAATATTTTTTCACAAAGTCTGGTGCATATTCAAAAAGATAATTTTCACCATGAGTAATATTTCCACCTTGATGACCAACAATTAAAAGAAAAATTAATACTGTATAATTTATAAATGAATCTTGGGATTTAAATAGATTAATTATCCTAGCTTTAATTCCCCAACCAATAAAACTTAGAAAAACAATTAAAATACCTGACCATCTATGAATATATATGTTTTCTTCTATATAATAACCATTAGAAGCTAACAGCCAACCAAATAATGCAGCAAAAAAAGAACTTATAAATCCTAAAAACCAACAAAAACTTATAATTCTTCTACTAAAGTTTAACTTTTTATAGGCAACATAAATCTCTAAAAAAATTGCTAAAAAAATAAAACCAATAGGTAAATGAACCACCAGGGGATGAAACCTTCCAAAAAAAGAAGAGATATCAAATACTATCATTAAAAATAAATTAAGTTCTAATTAATTTGACAGGATACGTTTTGCCTGAATTCCATTGAGGAATATATAAATTGTCATCGTTGTCTACACAAACATCATGAGGGTTTAAAAATGTTTTGTCGTCATAAAGAGGTTTTTCCAATTTATTACCTGTGTATTTTGGATCACTTCCCCCTGGCATTGAAACAACTTTGTTATTATTATCTAAAACAGCTATCATACCATCATAATTCCACCAACTTTCAGTAATAATTACAGCAAAAAACAGATTATTTCCTTTAACAACAGGACGGCAAATCCAACATCCAGGTAATGAAATAGTTTCAAGGTGATTACCCTCGAAATCAAATCTTTTAAATTCATTTTTAGATCTGGAAGTAATTAATAGTGAGGAACTATTATTTTTTCTTGTATCAATAGCTATTCCATGACAAGATTCAAATTGATCATTTTTATCTCCTCTACCTCCAAAATGCTTTATATAATTTCCTTTAGAATCATATTTAATTATAAAATCTTTTCCATAACCATCAGCAATAAAGATATCTCCATTGGGTGATACAGTTGTTTCAGTAGGTTTAAAATCCTCTCTTGAGTTATATTCTTTAATTTCTTTAGGGTAATCGAACTCTAAAATTTTTCTTCCTTTTAAATCAGTTTTACAAACTTTATGCGCATCCGGATCAGTAATATATAAAAATTCTTCACCACCTTCATCAACAATAGTCAAACCATGCGCTCCAGAGTAACCTATACTCCAAGAGTCAAGAATTTTGCCAGATTTATTATAAATTAAAACATTATTTTTTGGATGAGTTGTAGTCATTAGAATTCTATTTCTTTTATCCATTACCATTTCATGACAATGATTAACTGGAAAATTACTTGGATTTTGAATTCCCCATTTTTTATCAACTTTATATTTGAAATCTCCGTGCCCTACAATTCCACTATTTTCTTTTAAATTTTTTCCTATTGCAAAGGTGTTAATTGGAGAACTAATTCCAACACCAACTAAAGCAGATTTTTTTATAAAACTTCGCCTTGAATTTAAATTTGATTTTTTCATGATAAAATATTTTTTACTACATGCCCATGGACATCTGTTAATCTGTATCTTCTACCTTGATGCTTGAATGTAAGTCTTTCATGATCAATTCCTAATAAATGCATAATTGTTGCTTGAAAATCATGAACATGAACAGGATCTTCAGTTAAATTGTATCCAAATTCATCAGTTGCACCATATGTTATTCCTTTTTTAACTCCAGCACCAGCCATAAAAATTGTAAAGCATCTAGGGTGATGATCTCTTCCATAACTGGTACTATCTATTGATCCTTGAGTATAACTTGTTCTTCCAAACTCTCCTCCCCAAATAACTAATGTGTCCTCTAGAAGCCCTCTTTGCTTTAAATCCTTGATTAAAGCAGCCGAGGCTTGATCAGTTTCTTTACATTGAATTTTAATATCATTATTAAGGTTTCCATGTTGATCCCAACCTTGGTGATAAAGTTGAATAAATTTAACATCCTTTTCAACTAATTTTCTTGCTAAGAGACAATTTGCTGCAAAAGTTCCTGGATTTTTACTGTCCTCTCCATACATATCAAAAATATAATCAGGCTCATTTGAAACATCCATCACTTCTGGCACAGATGTTTGCATTCTGTATGCCATCTCATATTGTGACATTCTGGATAAAATTTCAGGATCTCCTATGTCATTATAATTTTCATCTTCAAGTTTTTTTAAATAATCAAGCTGCTCTTTTCTTATATCTCCAGTTACCCCAGGAGGATTTTCCAAATATAAAACAGCATCTTTTCCAGATCTAAATTGAACCCCTTGGTATTTTGAAGGAAGAAATCCATTTCCCCAAGATCTTGCATATAGAGGTTGACCGCTTTTGTTCTTTGTAACTAAAACAACAAATTCAGGAAGATTTTTATTATCTGATCCTAATCCATAACTAACCCAAGAACCCATTGAGGGTCTTCCTGGTAGATTTGATCCAGTTTGAAGAAAGGTCACTGCAGGATCATGATTTATCTCCTCAGTATACATTGATTTAATAAAACACAATTCATCAACTATTTTTGATGTATGAGGCATAAGGTCACTCATCCATATCCCACTTTTTCCATGTTGTTTGAAATTAAATATTGATGAAACTAAAGGAAAACTTGCTTGTCCCGCAGTCATTCCAGTTAGTCTTTGTTCACCTCTAACACTATCGGGGATTTCTTTACCATGCATTTTTTTTAATAAAGGTTTGTAATCAAATATATCTAGGTGAGAAGGTGCTCCGCTTTGAAACAAATATATAATCCTTTTTGCTTTTGCAGGAAAATGAGGAAGATTTAAATTTTCTCTTAAGTTGTTACTATTAAAATTACCTAAAGCTGGAGTAGGATTAATTAGAGATCCAAGAGTAAGAGCTCCGAGGCCTAAAGAAGTTTTTGTTAGAAAATCTCTTCTTGTAAATTTTTCGTTATGATGATGATCGTTACAATTCATAATATTTATCTTTTCATATATGTTTCGTCATGGTTTAATAAAGTATTAGCAACCATTGATAAGGCTGCTGTTTTATATCTATTTAAACTCCTGTCTCTTGGTTTTTCTCCACTTTTAAAAATATCATACGCAAGTTTAGGATTTTTTTTGAACTTATCAAGTTGTTGAAAATAAAGTTCTTTAAGTATAGTCAATTCTTTTTCTTTAGGATTTCTAGATGTACAAAGTTTAAATCCATAAGATATAGATTCATCAATTGAGTTTGGAGCTTCCTTTTGCATTCTTTCAGCTAAAATTCTCGAAGCTTCAAAAAATTGTGGATCATTTAAAAGCACAAGAGCTTGTAATGGAGTATTTGTAATTTCTCTTTTTATTGTACATACCTCCCTATTTGGAGCATCAAAAACAGACATTGATGGAGGAGGAGATGTTCTTCTTATAAATGTATACATGCTTCTTCTATAGAGACTGTCACCTGAGGATTCTTTATAGTTCATTAGCTTTATAGAGAAATTTGATTTTTCTCTCCATAAACCTTTTGGTTGGTAGGGTTTGACACTTTCACCTCCCACATTTTTAACCATTAAACCACTTGCAACAAGTGCATTATCCCTAATCATTTCAGCGGGTAACCTGTAACTATTGCTTCTAGAAAGAAAAATATTATCTGGATCAATTTCAGTGTATTTTTTATTTGGTATTGAACTTTGCATATAAGTGTGTGAATTAACCATTAATCTTATTAGATTTTTAATATCCCAGTTGTTCTCAATAAAATAATTTGACAGAAAGTCAAGTAATTCAGGATGAGAGGGTAATGAACCTTGAACACCAAAATCTCCAGGTGTATTAACAATTCCTCTACCAAAAATCATTTGCCAATATCTATTAACAGCAACTCTAGAAGTTAAAGGATTTTTTTTATCAAATAACCATTTTGAAAGCCCAATACGATTTTTAGGTAAATCTTCAGACATTCTTGGTAGTTTAGATGGAACGTCTGTGCTAACTTCATAGCTAGGCATAGAGTATAAACCTCTATCATAAAGAAAAGTCTTTCTTTTTGTATCCATATCTTCCATAATCATTAATTCAATTACATCAGAAACTTCATTGAGCTTTTTTTGCTTTAGATTTTGAATTTGATTTTTCAATTGGGTTATTTTATAATCACTGTTTATTATATGATTTTTTATTTGAGAATCATTAAAGTTCAATTTTTGGCTAACATTGTATTGATTATAAATATGACCAATTTCATAATCAGTTAAGGCTCTATTATAAACAACTATATCATCAACTAAGCCTTTAAATATTTTGTTATCTCCACTAGACCCATCATTTGAGACACCTATTTTAAGTTCTCTTTTTTCTAATTTTATACCACTACTTGATACGGGTTTTATGGTTTTATACAAATTATCTACTAATACTTGATTTTTAATTTTTGAACCATTTACAAATAAATTTGTTCCATCTGCTTTTCCTAATCCATCATATGAAAAAGATAAATGAGTCCAATTGTTTTTTAAAATCGAGTCTTTTGATTTAATATGAATTAAATTTCCAGGAAGAGCACTAACTAATCTTAGATTAATAAAATTTTGATCATCCAAATAAAGATCCCAGCCTCTCCAAAAATTGTTTTTACCTCCTGTGGTACCCATTATTGTTTGTCCAAAACCTTTCTTTCTTTTTTCAGTATTAATCCAAACACTGGCTGAAAAAGGATCTGTCCATTCAAAATTAGGAACAGCATCTAGAAGAATTGCATCACTTCCAGTTCCTAATTTAAAGGCATTTCCATCAATCCCTTTTTCTATTTTAGGGGCAACATTACATAAAATATTGTAATCATTATCTATTATGAAATTTGAACTTCTATCAAAAGTCCCTTGTACAATTGTAAATGAGGCAAGCTTCTTTTTAAAAGGTTTAATATTTTCAAGTTTAGCTCTTTGAATAATTGATTTTTTAATTGATCTGGAAATTTTTGATTTAGAAAGAGTGTTGCTATAATTATAAAACTCGGAAAGCTCATTTTCAGTGAGTTTTAGTTTAGTGTTTTTTTGATCAATTTTCTTATCTAAAGCAAGTATCTTTTTTTCTTGAGAGACTTCAGGCAAGAGCATTAAAGGACCATAATCACCATCATCACCTGTCATTCCAAGTTCTCTAATTTGATTGAAAAAACCAGATAGTTGATAGTAATCTTTCTGTGAGATGGGATCAAATTTATGATCATGACATTTTGCACACATCATTGTAAGACCAAGAAAAGCTGTTCCAACTGTTTCAGTTCTATCGAAAACATAATTTAACCTCCATTCTTCATCAATTACTCCTCCTTCAGCAGTCATAGGAGAATTTCTACTGAAAGCAGTAGCTATTTTTTCTTCTCTTGATGCATTTTCTCTTAAATCTCCACTTAATTGAACTGAAACAAATTCATCGTAAGGCATGTTGTTTTTAAAAGCCTTAATAACCCAATCTCTCCAAGGCCACATTATTCTTAAACCGTCAGCATGTAATCCATGGGAATCTGCATATCTTGAAAGATCAAGCCACTCCATTGTTAATCTTTCTGCATTTTCATCACTATTTAACAGTTTATCGACAATTTTTGAATAAGCATTTGGATCATCATCAGTAATAAAGTCATTTATTTCTTGAATTGATGGGGGAAGGCCAATAAGGTCAAAATAAACTCTTCTAATAAGTTTTTCTTTAGTTGCTATTTCTGAAAAACTTAAATTATTTCTAATAAGCTTATCATTTATAAAATTATCAATTGGATTTCTTATTTTTTTATTATCCTTTTCAAAAATTGGCAATTTTGGCTTTTTCACTGGGAGGAAAGACCAATGTTCTTTCCAAATGGCACCTTGTTCAATCCATTTTAGAATAATTGCCTTTTCTTTATTTGACAATGATAGTTTAGATTCTGGAGTTGGCATAATTTCGTCAGGGTCAGAAGATAAAATTCTGTGAGCAGCTTCACTTCCATATGTGCTTCCTGATGAAAAAGCTTGATTTCCACTTTGTAATTTAGAAAATGCAATTTCTTCAATATCAAGTCTCAGGCCAGCCTTTCTTGTTTTTTCATCTGGGCCGTGACACTGATAACATCTATCGGATAAAATAGGCTTAACATCATAATTATAATCAATAATATCTGGTAAATTTGAAAATTCAACTTCAACTTCTGATGGCACATTTATTGAACAGGATGATATCATCAGTGAGATTGACAAGTAGAATAATAATTTAGATAAAATTTTCATTTTTTCGTGACGTAGTTATAAAAATAAGAATTTGTTTAATATTTAAGAAATAGAGAATTATAAAAAAATTACTGATAAATTCTAATATAATCTATTTCCATAATTTCCTCAGAAAAGTTAGAAGGAACATCTCCTCCAAGATTTCCACCTATAGCAATGTTAATTAATAAATAATGATCATTATCAAAAGGATTGTTAGATGTATTTGATATGCTAAAGAAAGTTTGGTCATCTAAAAGAATAGAAATTTTTGCACTGTCCCAAATCAATGAGTAAGTATGAAACTCATCAGACGAATTCTCAATATCTGTTTTTTCTCCTTTGTTTTGATAATTTCCAGAATTATCAGCCCAATGAAAATGTCCTCCAATACTATTTTTATCCCATCCAGTTTGTTCCATTATATCAATTTCTCCACAAGCAGGCCAACCCACATTTCCAAATTGGTTGCCAAAATAATTTCCAACTTCATTAATATTTGCTCCAAGTGTCCAAATAGCAGGCCATGTTCCAGCACCTTTTGGAAGCTTAGCTCTAACATCAATTCTTCCATATCTGAAAGAAAATTTGGAGTTAAGTCTAGCAGAAGTATAAGATTTTGATGAATCATCAATTTCATATTGCTCTTTTAGAGCTTTAATTTTCAGTGTACCATTATCAACATAAGAGTTTTCTAGTCTATCGGTATAATGTTGTAATTCATCGTTCCACCAACTCCCATTATTTGGAGGAATAGTTTGGTGATGCCATTTATCTATATTCGGGGATCCTTCATAATCAAATTCATCACTCCAAATTAGAGTTAGTTCTTCTCCAATTATATAAGGTTCTTTTGTTGGAATTTCAATTTGATTTAATGTTTGTTTTTCCTCACTTTCTTTATCATCGGAAGAGCAGGTAATAACTAAAAAAATAAATAGCAAAGGAGTTATTTTGAACAAAAAAAGATTTTTTATAAATGCATTCATAATTATTCAAAGATTAAAAGTTTTCCAGAGTTTTGAGAGATTAAAAAAATATTATTACCATTATTATTAATTGTTTCAATGCTTCTTGCGTTTCCAGGCACACAAAAACCAGACTCATCTTGAGAGATAGGCTTAAATTTATTTTTATCTATACCTAGAAGAACTAAACCACAAAGAGCATCATAAGGGCCTATAAAGGGTTCATTTCCATAATCATTACCAATTATTAACAGATCATTTATATTATCATTATTAAGATCTGATATTTCAAAATCATATACTGGTGCAAATTGAGCTTCAACAGGAAGACTATGGATTAAAAATTTACCATTTCCAAGATTTTCTACGTATGATGATTTATCATAATTTACAATCCAATTTTCAGCTCCTTTAATTTCTTTTTTAGTAAAAATTTTACTTATATCAGCTCTTGCATATTGCTTATAATAATTAAATTTTTGTCTAAAAAGAGGGCTTTGAGTTTTCATGTTATTCCAAAAGGTTACTGGAAATTGTTTGAACTCACCATTTGTGTCTTTTGAGTATGAAAATAAAATTGGGTCTATGGATCCATTATTATCAAAATCTTTTATAATTAAAGAAACTGGAGTTTCTTTTGATATATTAAAGTGGTTATTTGACCCCAAGTTTCCAACAAAAAAATCTAAATCACCATCGTTGTCATTATCTATAATTTTAAGAGATTCCCACCAGCCGCTGTAATTTTCTAATCCAGTATTTTCTAATTTACTAAATGATTTATTTTTATTTATTAAAATTTGAATTGGACTAAACTCATTTATTATAATTAAATCATCAATTTGATCATCATTAATATCAGCCCATGCAGCATCTTTTGGAATACCTATGTTTTCATTTTCATTTAGATATTTTTTGCTAACATCTATAAAAATTCCATTTTTGTTTTCAAGAAATTGATTTTTAGAAGATTTTGGATATTTTGATAAATGAGTCTTGCCTAATATGAATAAATCGTCATCACCGTCTTTGTCAAAATCATTAAATCTTAACAATTTTCCTTGTTCGATTTTATTTTTATTTGTAAAATTTTCAGCTAAATTAAAATTAGCTTTTCCATCGTTTAAATAAAATTGAAGTCTTCCTTCATATTTATCTCTTCTAAAATCACTAAAATTTGACAAAATAACAAGATCTAGGTTTTTATCTTTGTCAATATCAATAATTGCAATATCTGAAATCTCAGTGTTTTTGTTTATTTTTTTAATATTAATAGTTTTTTCTTTAAATTTTCCATTTTTAGAATACAGAAAAATTTTAGGCAGATCTATTTCATCAATTATTAGAATATCTTCAATTCCATCATTATTCAAATCTCCTTTTTTAATTTTTGGACTACTTTCAGAAATTTTTCTAGGAATTAATCTTTGAATATTAAAATCTGCTTTATCTATTTGTTTATGATTGTACGTTAATTCTTTTTTATCAGAAACTTCATTTAACAGGGTCTTTGATTTATTCTTTACAAGAGGGAACTTAAGTGAGTTTTTTTCAACGATTGATGAATTTTTATAAAAAACTTTTAATTTTTCGTTAATATTAGGATTTAATATTTTTTCATATTTTCCGTCAGGCCATAGGATTTCAATAGACTTAACTTTATTTTTATTGCCTAATCCGAAATGTATTGTATTATCAACTGAAGACATGTAACCCCTTGTATGATAGTTTTCATGAAATTGGATTTCATCATTGGTATCTTTTAATACAATTTTAGCTCCAATTCCAGTATAATTATTTTTTGGACCTATGAGTTTTATTTGAATAAAATTATTTTTATTTAATTCTTGTGTTTTATTTTCAAAAATAAAGGCTTCATCATTAATGTTGTTTACTATATAATCAAGATCCCCATCATTATCTAAATCTGAAAAAACAGCGCCATTTGAAAAAGAAGGTTTATCAATTCCCCATGAAACACTTGAATCAGAAAACGTTAAGTCACCATTATTAATAAATGAATAATTTGATTGTTTAATAATGGGAATTGAATCGAGAAGAACTTTAGGATCTACAAATCTTTGGACTTGTAACCTAAAGTCAGAAAAATCTTTATCGGTAATATCTCTTGGAAAACCATTAGTTATAAATAAATCTCTTAAGCCATCATTATTAGCATCAAAGAATAGAGGAGACCAACTCCAATCCGTTTGATAAATATTAGAAAGTAGACCTATTTCACTAAATGGAACTTCTGCTCCATTTCCTAGGTGTAACATATTTCTAATATGCTGTGTCTCGTATCCATATCTTTTATTAAGAATTACTTTTTCATATGTGCTAAAAGATATAGTAGTTTTTTTTCTGTAATTGGATTCCCCTAACATATCTAAAGATATTATATCTTGATATCCATCATTATTAAAGTCTGAAATATCAACACCCATTGAAAACATACTTTGGTGTTTAATAAATTTTGAAATTTGATTAGAAAAAGTACCATCTCTATTGTTAATATAAAGTAAGTCATTAGTTGTATAATCATTTCCAATAAAAATATCTGGCCATCCATCATAATTAATATCTGCAACGGCAACACCTAAACCAAAACCTTCAATAGTAATTCCTGCTTCAAAAGTAACATCTGTAAAAGTTCCATTGCCATTATTTTTATATAATTTGTCATTACTAACTGCAGAGCCATCAATTATTTTTTTTCTGTAATTGGTAGGAATTGATTTATTTTGTTCATTATTTAAGACATATAAGTCCATTTGTCCATCTTTATTATAGTCAAAAAAAATAGCCCCCATACTATTTCCTGAATCGTCGATTCCATATTCTTTAGCCATTTCCTCAAATAAAATTTCACCAGTATTTTTATTTAAACCTTTATTAATAAACAACATATTATTTCTATTTTCTTTTTTCATTGCAGCACAAACATATATATCTATTAATCCATCATTATTTATATCAGCATATGTTAAGCCTGTAGACCACTTGTCTAAAGCCTCTATATTAGAAATAGAACTTATATCTTTAAAATTAAATTCCCCTTTATTTAAATAAAGTTTATTGGGTTTTTGATTTCCAGAGAAAAATAAATCAATTAATCCATCATTATCAAAGTCCGCAGATATAACTCCACCTCCATTAAACACATATTCTTCATTTAAAATATTTAATGTGTCATTCTCAACTATTGTGTTATTAAATGAAATATTTGTTTGCGTACTTGAAAGTTTATTGAAAAGCTTATTATTGTTTGTACAATTAATTAAACTTATTAGGACAAAAAGTAAAAAAGAAAATTTTAAATTTTTGAAACTTTTGGAGACCATTATTTTTTTACATATTAAAAAAGTAATGCAAAAATATGGTTTTATTAAAATAAAATTTCATATAATGACTAAATAATTATGTTATTAAAATGAAGAATTTTTTAAAATATTTTTAATTTCTATTTAAATTTATATTATGATTCAAAATAAAAATAAAGCTTTGAATAAAACATTTATTGTAATTATCTCATTAATTTTTTTATTTAGCTGTGAAGTTGAAAAAAAATCCTGTCAAAATATTTTAGAGTGTTTAGATGGAACTGTTTGGAGCCCGCAAGGCAGGGAGTCTTATTGGACTATATTTAATGATCCTAATGGTATTTATATGGATGTACATCTAATTAATAATGGATGTATAATATATGAGACGCCTCAAACTGTGGGAGCCAGTTTAGTTAGTATTAGTAAAAATTCTTTTGTAGAAAGTTATGATGACAGAGAATGGATGTATACAATTGTTAATGATACGGTTATTGAAAAAGTCAGATTAACAGGAGGAAACACAAATTATTTTTTCAAAAAAGATAAAAGTGAATTAGAAAAATTGATTAATGAAAATGAATATTGTAATTAATATTTATTTTTATAAGGCATAAAAAAAGGGTAAAATAAAATTTTACCCTTTTTTAATTGTATTTATATAAAATTAATGACCAGAATTTTGTGTTAAAGCACCTTGTGATTGGTCAATTGCATAAGATGGAATTGGAAGTGCATTATGCTTATCACTAACAGGTTGAGCTTTTGAAAAAGTCGGAATAGATCTTGTCTCATTAGCTATGTAAGTGTTTAAAGTTTGAACCATTACTCCCCATCTTCTCAGGTCAAATAGTCTACTTCCTTCCATTGCCATTTCTAGTCTTCTTTCCATTCGAACAGCTTTTCTAGCTGTAGCTTGACTTGTCCATGGCGCATTATACGTATCAATTACATAGTTAGCAGCATCACCACCTCCAGGAGCTTGAATTCTGGACATGTTTTTTGCTCTTTCTCTAACTTGATTAACATAACCACGTCCTTTTTCAAGTGCATTAGTCTCAACAGCAGCTTCTGCAGCCATTAGCAGAACATCAGCATATCTTATGATATGGTGATTAATACCTGTTCGTATTTCTCCCCATCCACCAGTACCTTTGTTTGCTCCTTCATCGTCTTTATAATAAACATTTTTCTTTGAGACGTAAGGTCCTGAAATATCACCAAAAGTTGCACGAACCCAATCTTTACCAGGATTCACTCCATAACCTTGATAATCGATTCCTCTTCTACCAACTGTATAATCAACACGAGGATCAAGATTTGCAGTAGTAGGAGTAAAAGGTTCATCAGAATATATACCATAATCACTTGCTAAATCAGCTTGATTATAAGTATCTAAAAGTGGTAATCCATTAGCATCAGTTTCAAAACTGTTGAAGAGATCTTGTGTAGGTTGGTAAAAACCACAACATCCAATAGGCGCTGGAAAATTTAAAACTCCACCTTGATTTCCTTGAGGTGATTGACCAGTATCTGTAGCATATTGTATACCAAAAATTGCTTCAGATCCATTTTCTCCAGTAGATTTCCAATTTTCGACAAATTCGGGAAGAAGTGCATAATCACCACTGTTAATTACTGCTTCTAGATTACCAAGAGCATCACCCCATTTTCCTTGATATAGTTGAGCTCTTCCTAAGTATGCTTTAGCAGCACTTGCTAGTGGTCTTCCAGGTTCACTGTAGCTTCCGCTTCTAGCTGTAGGAAGATTAGCAACAGCAAAAGCAAAGTCTTCTTCAATCTTATCCCAAATAGGACCAGGATTAGGCTGATTAAACTCAGTATCAGCATAATTTTGATCTGAAATATAAGGGACATTAACCCACATTCTTTGTAACTCAAAATTATAGTGACCTCTTAAGAATCTAGCTTGAGCCAATTGAACGTTAAACACAGATGGATCATCTGCCGCATTAATAAGAGAAATAACCCCATTTGCACGATTGACTCCTGCAAATACAGCACTCCATCTTCCACCAAAATACGGGTTTGCAGTATCCCATTGATAGATTTCAGCAGCGTATAAATCTGCTTGGTCACCATCAGTACTTCCTTTATGAGCGTCATCAGCGATTACGTCTAACCACCAATTATTTCCTTCTTTAGCCCAAGGAGCTCCAGGACCACCGTTTCGCATTCCGTCTAAAACAGAATATGTTCCTGTCAATAATAAATCAACTCCCTTTGCATTATTTAATGCTTCATCACTGAGTGCTCCAACTGGATTTATCTCAGTAAAGTCATCTGCACAAGAGGCTAAAATAAAAATTGAAATTAGTAATGTATATAATTTAGTTTTCATATTTAATAATTTATTTTATTAGTTATTAATATTGTTCGCATCGTTTTTTTAAAATTTAATGTTAACACCAATTGAGTGAGATTTTGAAGTTGGATATTGAGCAAATACAACTCCAAGATCAGTTGTTCCTCCAAATGGAACCTCTGGGTCCATTCCAGTGTAATCAGTGATTGTAAAAATATTATAACCACTGTAAAATAATCTCATACTTGAGGCACCAATTAAGTTATTAATAGCTTCAGGGAATGTATATCCAACTTGAAGAGATCTAAGTCTTAAATAAGATGCATCCTCTACAAAGAACGAATTCGATGCAGTTGCTTCATTGTTTCTAATGGCTTCACTAAGCGCAGGCATAGCAGCATCAGGATTTGAAGGAGTCCATGAATCTAAAACGTCAGTAGTTCTATTTCCATTAAAGAATAATGGGAAACTATTGTAAAGTCTTGTATAATGGAATAAATCAGCTCCTTGAACACCATAAAAGAAGGCAGACAGATCAAAATTTTGATAAGCCATATTTATATTAATACCATAAGTAAAATCAGGATGATAACTACCCATCCAGGTTCTATCTAGATCATTTATTACTCCATTTCCATCAACATCTTTGTATCTTAATCTACCTGGAGCAGCTCCGTCTTGTGATGCGTGAGCAGCTACTTCTCCATCATTTTGGAAAATTCCATCAACGATTCTACCGTAATATGAAGAAATTGGATAACCTGGAGCAGTTCTTGTTAAAGCACCCATTCTAGATGTTCCACCTGAATAGTACTCTGCTATAAGAGATGTTACCTCATTATCTGCCTTAGTTATATTAGCAGTTAAACCATACTGTAAACCATTTGTTTCATTTTGATATCCAAGAGATAGATCAAAACCTTTTGTTTCCATAGATCCAATATTAACATAAGGCGCCGCAGCATCAATTGCAGTACTACTAATAAGGTTGTTATCCTGAGATATTAAGTCTTGAGTTTCATTAGAAAACATATCAATTGTAGCAGTTAATTTATTATCAAAGAATCCAAAATCAACAGCAAAATTTTGAGATGTTGTTTTCTCCCATGTCAGAGCTGGATTACCTTTTGAATTTAAAGCGGCTCCTGTTGTAGCAGCTCCAGATCCAGTAAAGACATAGAATGCAGCATTTTCACTTAATAATGAAATATTTGTATCAGGATTCGAAACTGTTAAAGATTGGTTTCCAAGTATTCCATAAGAAGCTCTAAGTTTCATTGTCGAGACCAAACCGCTTGGGAAAAAACTTTCATCACTTATTAACCATCCAGCACTTGCTGATGGAAATATCGAGTCAGCATTTGCTTTTGCAAACCTAGATGTTTCGTCTTGTCTAACCGTAGCTGTAAAAAAGTATTTTTCTTTAAATGCATAGTTAGCTGTAGCAAAAAGAGAAAACAAAGAATATGAACTATCATAACCATCAAAAACAACTGGTGTTCCAGAACCATTACTTAGTAAGTAAAATTCTGGTGTTTCAAATAAATAACCAGTTCTTAATACACCGCTACCTTTTTGGCTCCATTTAACAGCTTCAGTTCCAATTAAAGCATCAATGGCATGATCTCCAAAGGAATCTGAGTAAGTTAAAGTATTGGAAATTACCCATTCACTATTTAAGAATGAATTTTCTCTTAAAGTCTGCGTTGAAATAGCTTCACCATGTTCAGGATTTAATTTTGCAAATGACCTACCGTTTAATTGACGCATTTGAATACCCGCAGAAGACTTAAATGTTAAAAAATCTGTGATATCATATTTTACAAAAATGTCTCCTATAACTCTTAAGTTTTTATTGTAATTATCTTGAGCTCTATAAGATTGAGCAACTGGACTGTCAGCAATACCTAGACCATAAGAATTATTATATGAACCAGCAAAATTGCCTTTATCATCTCTTATAGGTACTATAGGAGCAAGTCCTGAAGCAGATCTAAAATCTCCAGCTCCAGTTTGTTCTTTATCATAAGTTACATTCATGTGTTCCCCAATTGTTACTTTGTCACCAATTTTAAACTCAGAATTTAGCCTAGTTGTAAGTCTTTCATAACCAGTGAATATTTTAACACCCTCTTGATCTAAATAATTTACAGAAAGAGAGTATCTTCCAGTCTCTGAACCCCCTCTTGCAACTATAGAAGTATTTAAGGTGTTAGATTTTTTAAATAGTTCATCCATCCATCTTGTACCTCCTGGTTCGACAACAGCACTTGCACCTTCATACTGAGGTAAATTAGGCATTTGAATATTTAAAACTGTTGGAAGAACAGGAGAAGCTCCTGAACCAAGCTGAGGGTGACTAGGGGCAATACCATCATTGATTTTACTTTGCCATATCATGTCGGCCCATTGTTGAGAATTTAAAAGCTCCATTCTATTAGTCAAATCATTTGTTCCATAAACGGCCTCAACTTCAATTGTATTTTCAGTATTGTAAGTTCCGCCTTTTGTTGTAACAACAATAATTCCATTTGAAGCTCTTGCACCATAAATCGCTGCGGCTCCATCTTTAAGAACACTAATTTTATCAATATCTTTTGGGTTGATATCTCTTAAAACATTTGGATCTTCAGTTTGAACACCATCAATTACATACAAAGGGTTATTACTGTTTGTAGTAGCATAACCTCTAACTGTAACGACAGGTGCTGCACCAGGCTGCCCACTGTTAACAACATTAACACCAGCTACTCTTCCTTGAAGAGCCTCTGCAGCGTTAGTTGTTGGGGTTTTAATCGCATCTGCTACATCAACACTTCCAATAGCTCCAGAAAGAGTTCTTCTAGATTGAGTAGAATATCCAGAAACAACAATTTCATCAAGAACTTCTACTGACTCAATCATAATTACGTCAATATTATCTTGATTATTAATAGCTATTCTTTGAGTAACAAAACCAAGACTTGAAAACTCCAGTTCTTGATCTCCGGATGCAGTGATGGAATAATTTCCATCGAAATCTGTTGTAGTACCTTGATTAGTTCCAGCTATAATTACAGTAATGCCGGGAATTGCTCCACCAGCTTCATCTGTAACAGTTCCACTTACATCAATTTGAGAATAAGTAAAAAGACTAGCTAGAAAAAAACACAAAATACCAGTTAGGTTTTTTCTCATAGTTACATTTTTTATTTGTTATTTATTTTTTAGTGTTTAATTTATACATACAAGATATAAAAAAAAAATAATTTATTTTTTAAATGCTTTAATAATGATTATAAATTAAGATTGATAAAAAAAAAAATGCATTAAATATCGATTTTTTTCTAAAGGGAGTTAATTTCTTCATCCATCCATTTAACTCTTTTTTCCAACCAGTTTTTTAAGTATGAGATTTCTTCACCATAATTATTTCCAATATAATTATTTGGCCAAACATATTTACCTATGATCGTCCATTTGTCAAAATTTCTTCGAGGAGCATTATGTTCAATTAGAAAATTTGTGATTTTATCAATTCTTTCCTGTAAATTTTGATCAGAAAGTATATTTGTTCTTAAATCAGACCACCTATTTTTTAATTTAGAAACAAATGCAGGATCTTCAAACAATCTATTCCACCAAAAAGGAACTTTCCAATTATCACCTCCACATACGTCATTAAATTTATATGACCATCCAGATTCTAGTTCAGCATCACAATAATTAACGTTGCCAAAACCTAGATTAAAATCCCAAATGGGGCCCATTTTTAGTTTTTGGTTTTTATCTTTATGCATAAACGTGCTTATTCTGTAGGCATCAATATTTTTTGAAATTTCATTTAATATTAAAAAATCTACAAAACTATCAATGTCAATATATTTTTGATAACCGAGTTCAGGATCTTGAAAATTTGAAGATAATAAAGCTTCTTCAAAGTCATTTAAATAATTTTTAATGTAATTTTTTTGATCATTTGAAATTTCAGATGATTTTGGGTATGTGTAAAGAAACTTAATGTCAGATGCACCAACATAAGATCCTCTAGTATCATATTTAGATGAAAAAGAGTTAGCAGATGTGTATCCTTCATCTGGCGGTTTGTCAATTTTTATAATATAACCACCAGAAATATCGTCATCTAAATTTTTACTTATGTTTACACGATTTTTATCTCTTTTAATTTTTTCCATGAGAACATATGTCCCTAAGAATTTATCATTTATTGTAAGTTCATAGAAATCTGTTCGACTTCCGTACATGCCTATGGCATTTGATAGTTGAAAAATCAGTACATTTCTTATTAAACTTTTGTCACTGAAAGGTCCATATAAAATCCAATCTTCCTCTTCAGGAAATCCTCCTAAGTCAGCATCAATATCCTCATTGTTAGCATCCCAAGTTTCAACTCCATATGATTTTTTTTCAAAAAATTGTGAGCTAGATCCTCTTATTTCAATTCCAATATTATAGGATTTATTTAATTCTCCATCAATATATAAATCCATTGATGCTGGAATTTTTGGTTCATCTACTATTGTTTTATTAGACGTATCAATTTTAAATTGAGGTAAAAGATTTGTTTCATCCAAATTTAATTCCTCTGAAGTATTATTTATATCTGTTGACTCTTTTTCACAATTCAACAAAAACAGAAAGAAAGTTAAAAAAAAGAATTTTTTAAATTTCATTAATTATTTTTAGCAAACAAATATAACAATGAAAAATATTTTAATCATGTTAATACTCTTTAGTTTTTCAAATTATCAAAAAGATAATGATCTAAAGGTTATTTCATATAATATTAGGTATAATAACCTAAATGATGGAATTAATAAGTGGGATAACCGTAAAGAAACCGTATTTAATTTTTTAAATAATGAATATCCTGATTTTATTGGCATGCAAGAGGTTTTAGAAAATCAATTAGATGAGTTAGTAATTAATTTAAATAATTATAGTTTTATAGGTATTGGAAGAGAAGATGGAAAGAATAAAGGAGAATTTAGTCCAATATTTTATTTAAAAGATAACTATAACTTGATTAAAACAAGTACTTTTTGGTTATCAAATACTCCTGAAAAAGTATCTGTAGGTTGGGATGCAGCTCTTGAAAGGATATGTACTTATGGTTATTTTGAGTCCAAAAAAACAAAAAGAAGATTTTGGGTTTTTAATACGCATTTTGATCATTTGGGAGAAATTGCAAGAAAAAAGTCAACGGATCTTATAATATCTAAAATATATGAGCTTAATAAAGAAAAAGATCCAGTTGTTTTAATGGGAGATTTTAATCTTATTCCAATTTCTGATCCAATTAAAATTTTAAGTAAAGAGTTTTTGGATTCATTTTCAGTTAATTCTAATAATTTAATAGGAACATATAATGGTTTTAAAAAATCATATGGTAACAATATGAGGATTGATTATATTTTCTCTAAAGGATTAGATTTGAAAAGCTTTGAACATGTTCCAGTTAAAACCTTATATGGAGGATGGGCTTCAGATCATCATCCAGTAAAAGTTTTATTTAATTTTTAATTATCTTTAATTCAAAACTTATTAAAAAATAGAATTATGAAAAAAATGTTACTTTTTATTATTGCAGTTACTTTTAGTTACTCATCTTATGGTCAAGAATTTAAGGCACTAGATAAAAGTCCTTTAGATATGATTGAATATCCTGCTCAAAGAGGAAAGGATAAAGTTATGAGAGTAATTTATAGCAGACCTCAATTAAGGGGAAGAGAATTTAATAAGATAGTTTCAAATGGAAAATTATGGAGAACAGGAGCTAATGAATCAACAGAGATTACTTTTTATAAGTCTATGAATTTTGGAGGAAAAAAAATATCACCTGGTTCATATACTCTTTATACTATTCCAGGAGCAAAGGAATGGACTGTAATTATTAATAGCGCTACTCATACATGGGGTTCATATAATTATAAAGAGTCATATGATATCATGAGAGTAATAGTTCCAGTAACTAAATCTAAAAAATCACTTGAAGCTCTTTCAATGGCTTTTGAAGCTTTAGATGATGGAGCTAATCTTCATATAGGATGGGAAGATATTAGAGTAGCTATTCCTTTTGAAAATTAATTTTTTAATGATTTTAAAATTTAGAAATTTAATTTTTGTTTTAGTTTTTTTGTTTTTACATGATAGTGTTTTTTATGCTCAGTCATATAAGCCAACTATTGAAAATTTAAAAGCAAGAGAATGGTTTGAAAATGCTAAGTTTGGAATGTTTATTCATTGGGGAGTATATAGTGTTTTAGGTGATGGTGAGTGGGTAATGAACAACCAAAATATTTCCATTAGTGAATATGAGAAATTACCCTCTTTTTTTAACCCTATTGATTTTGATGCTAAGCAATGGGTTTCTTTAGCGAAGTCTGCGGGTATGAATTATATAACCATAACTAGCAGACATCATGATGGTTTTTCAATGTTCGACTCAAAAGCTACTGATTATGATATTGTTGATAGTACACCTTATAAAAAGGATGTTTTAAAATTATTAGCTGAAGAATGTCATAAGCAAGGAATAAAACTCTTTTTTTATTATTCTTTACTTGATTGGAATAGAGATGATTATTTTCCAAGGGGAAGGACTGGTAAGGGTATAGAGGGCAGAAAAGAGGGAAAATGGGAAAATTATATAGCTTTTATGAAATTTCAGCTTCGTGAATTATTAACCAATTATGGTCCAATTGGAGGTATTTGGTTTGATGGACATTGGGATCAAAAAGCTTGGGATGGAAAAAGTTTTTCTGGAAAGTCTCTAGTTGATTGGCATTATGATGAAATATATGGGATGATTCATGAATTACAACCTCAGGCATTAATTGGTAATAACCATCATTTAGGAGTAATTGATGGGGAAGATTTTCAGATGTTTGAAAAAGATTTGCCTGGTAAAAATACAACAGGATGGGGAACACCAGCAGATCAAATAGGTAAATTACCTCTTGAGGTATGTGAGACTATTAATGGTTCTTGGGGTTTTAATCTTCAAGACAGAAAACACAAGTCAAAAGAAAAGCTTATTCAATATTTAGTAAATGCTGCAGGGTATGGAAGTAATTTTTTACTAAATGTAGGACCAATGCCTAATGGAAAAATTCAGGAAAACCATCAAAAATCTTTAAAAGAGATTGGATCTTGGTTAAAAAAATATGGAGAAACCATTTATGGAACTAAAAAAGGACCAATTTCTCCTAACAACAGATTTGTTTCAACTCAGAAAGGTAGCAAGGTATTTATCCATCTTTTTGATGTCAAAACTAAATTTTTACATATTGAAGATTTTCCATTTCAAATAAAAAATATCGTTGGTTTTGAAAATAAAAAAGTTTTAGGTTTTAAAAAGAGTAGATATGGCTTAACTATTGATTTATCAAAATTAAAAATGAATAAAATTGATAATATCATCCAAATAAATCTCAAAAATAATAAAACAGCTAATAACCTAAAAAAAATCACTAATGGGTATTTAAATCAAAATAAAAGAAATATTGTTGAATCAATTGCCACTGTTGATGTTGATGAAGCTATAAAAACACCAATAACTAATACTATAGAAGTTCTTCAGGGAAGAGTTTCAGGGGTAAATGTTGTTGGTAGTGGATTGCCTGGGTCGTCACCTGTTATAACTGTTAGAGGTTATGGAACAACAAACAATAATAATCCTTTATATGTTATTGATGGTGTTCAAACCGAAGATCCAAATTCATTAAGAAATATTAATCCAAAAGATATTGAGAAAATAAGCGTTCTTAAAGGAACTTCTGCTACTATATATGGCTCAAGAGGCGCTAATGGAGTAATTGTAGTTAAAACAAAATAAATTTAACCCATTAGAGATTGTACTTTCATTGCAAGTCCCATATCTCCTGAAATTTTGATTTGACCTCCCATAACTGCCATCATTGGATTGATCTCTCCATCACGCAGTTTTTCTAATACTTCTGCTGTTAAGCTAATTGTGCAATCTGCATCTCCATCTCCAGCACTTACAATGTTGGAGTCTCCTGAACCATCTATAATTATACCCATTCCGTCAACTTCAAATTTAAGTTTTCCACCAATCGGAGAAGCACTTGATGCACGTTTTTCAAACTGGGAAACAATATTTTCTATACTCATGTTTAATCGTTTTCTCAAATGTAGTTAAAACAATACTATTTATTATAATTTTTTTATAACATATGTAACTATTCCCCAAATTATAAGTTCATTTTCTTCATTTATTTCAATTGGTGAATATTTTTTGTTTTCAGGGATTAAATAAACTTTCTTTGATTCAATTTTAATCCTTTTAACTGTAAATTCTCCATCGACAAAACAAACGGCTATTTTGTTATTTGAAGGTTCGATACTTCGATCAATTATTAGTAAATCTCCATTTTCTAAACCAGCTCCTTGCATGGAATCTCCAGAAACTCTTGCATAAAAAGTGGCTTCCTCATTTTTGACTAACTCTTTATCTAAACTAATTCTAATTTCTTTAAAGTCATCTGCGGGAGAGGGGAAGCCTGCAGATATACCTTGATCTATGAGCCATTGACCTAGGTTGTTTTCTTTTTTTGGAATTAAAAAATTAAGCTTTTCTTTTTTCATTTTACCATTATAATTTCACCTAGTTTAGTTGTGTAGTTGAAACTTAGTTTTTCTTGTTTCATTTTCCATCTCTTTTTTAGATCTTGGTTAGCTAGTTTAATTTTGTTTTGTCCTTCTTTTTTTTGAATAAAATCAATGGTTTTCATTAATTTTTTGTGTTTTGTTTTTTCATTTTCAAATAATGTCATTTGATAATTTTTATCTGAGGTTATTCCCATGACAATTACTCCTGCTTTTTTATATTTAATACCTGATTTAAATATTTTTTTAAGACCTATAAAAGCATATTTGCTTATTACAATATTTGAGTTTGTTGAAAAAGGAATTGTCACGATTATTCCTTTTCTATATTGATATTCGAATTTTTTAAACTTATTACTTTTTATAAAAACATAAATAGAATTACAGTTACTGTTTTGAGCTCTTAATTTTTCAGCACAGCAGACAGCAAATGTTGATATTCTTTCTTCAATTTGTTTAAACTTACTTATTGTATTTTCAAAACTTCTAGTTGTTGCAATAGCTTTTTTCTTAGGTCTAATTTCTTCTAAATCTAAAATAGATTTTCCTTCTAATTCTTTTTTTAATTTTAGACCTACTACAGTCATTTTTTTTCTTATCCAACTATCATTGAGGGATGTGAAATTATAAGCATTTGTCACCTTAATTTCTTTGAGTTTTTTTGAATTTCTAAACCCTATTCCCCAAACATTTTCTATTTCTAGCCATTTAAGAGCCTTAATTCTTTTTTTATTCGAGTCTATTATATAAACTCCACTAGTTTTTTTAGGAAATTTTTTACAAATTTTATTTGCAACTTTTGCTAAAGATTTTGAAGATCCTACGCCAATACTTATAGGAATTCCTGTCCATTTTAATACCCTTTTTTTTATTTTTTCACAATATTTTTCTAAATCATAATTATTAAAACCTTCAAATTTTAAAAAGGCTTCGTCAATACTATAAATTTCAATGTTCGGAGTAAAAGATGAAAGAATATTCATTATTCTACTACTTATATCTCCATAAAGAGGAAAATTAGAAGAAAATACGTAAACATTATTTTTTTTAAAAACAGATTGGTATTTAAAAGCAGGAGCTCCCATAGGGATTCCTAAAATCTTAGCTTCGTTACTTCTTGATATGACACACCCATCATTATTTGATAAAATTACTATAGGTTTTTTATTGAGAATTGGATTAAAAACCCTTTCACAAGATGCATAAAAATTATTACAATCAATTAGTGCAAACATTTTAAACTTTATTAGAAATAATAGTAGTTGAATTCATTAAAAATAACTCTTTTAATAATAAGATGTATTATTTGTTAATAAATAGATGTTGTCTTTGTTAAAAGTTGTAATTTAGTGTTTGGATTTAGATAATTGAATATGGATAAATATTCTTTTTTAAATGCAGCTCATACGGATTATTTTACGGAGCTTTATGATAAGTATTTGAAGTATCCGGATACTGTAGAACCAAGTTGGAGAGCTTTTTTTCAAGGATTTGATTTCGGATTAGAAAATGGAACTGTAATAAGTTCTACTTCAGATATTGAAGTGCCAGAACATTTAAAGAAAGAATTTGCAGTTGTAAAATTAATTGATGCATATAGAAGCAGGGGACATTTATTTACAAAAACAAATCCAGTTAGAGAAAGAAGAACTTATAAACCAGATTTAAATTTTCAAAATTTTGGTTTAGAAGAAAAAGATTTAGCCACTGTTTTTAATGCTGGTCAAGTAATGGGAATAGGTCCTAGTACTTTAGAAAAAATAATTATTCATCTTAAAGAGATTTATTGTGATTCAATAGGTATAGAATATATGTATATAAGAAGACCTGAAAAGGTTGAATGGATTCAAAAAAGACTTAACATAAATAATAATCACCCAAGTTTTACAACTGATCAAAAAAAACATATTCTTTCAAAACTAAATGAAGCGGTAAGTTTCGAAAACTTTTTACATTCAAAGTTTGTTGGTCAAAAGCGTTTTTCTTTGGAAGGAGGAGAATCTTTAATTCCAGCTGTTGACGCAATTATTGATTTAGCTGCAGAAAAGGGTGTGGAAGAGTTTGTTATGGGAATGGCTCATCGTGGAAGATTAAATACACTTATAAATATTTTTGGTAAATCTGCAAGAGATATGTTTAATGAGTTTGAAGGAAAAGATTATAGTGAGGAAATGTTATTTGATGGTGATGTAAAATATCATTTAGGATGGACTTGTGAAAGGAAAACAGATTCTGGAAAAAAAATTAATTTGAATATTGCTCCTAATCCATCACATCTTGAAACAGTTGGTGCAATTGTTCAAGGAATTACTCGAGCTAAACAAAATGATGATTTTTCAGGGGATTCCTCAAAAGTCTTACCTATAATAGTTCATGGAGATGCTGCAATTGCAGGTCAGGGCCTTCCATATGAAATTGTCCAAATGGCAGGGTTAAAGGGATATAAAACTGGTGGAACTGTCCATATTGTTGTTAATAATCAAATTGGTTTTACAACAAATTATCTTGATGCTAGAACTAGTACTTATTGTACAGATGTAGGAAAAGTAACTTTATGTCCTATTTTTCACGTTAATTCAGATGATGTTGAGGCTGTAGTTCATGCTTCTGTTTTTGCTTTAGAGTATCGAATGAGATTTAATCAAGATGTTTTTATTGATTTGCTAGGTTATAGAAAGTATGGCCATAATGAAGGTGATGAACCACGTTTTACGCAACCTAAACTATACAAAGCCATAGCAAAACAGAAGAATCCCAGAGATATATATTCTGAAGTTTTATTAAAGGATGGAGTAGTAGATCAGGGTTATGTAGATAAAATTAAAATAGATTATAAAGAAAAACTTGAAAAAGCTTACGAGGAATCTTCTAAAATAGAGGAAACTGAGATAACTGATTTTATGGCTGACAAATGGAAGGGATATGTAAAAGCTAATAAAGAAGTTTTAAAGAATGAAATAAACACAAAGGTATCTAAGTCAAATCTAGAGAGTATTGCAAAAACTGTATCTTCTTTACCTAAAGACAAAAAGTTTCTAAGAAAAATAGAAAGGTTAATTGATGATAGAAAATCAATGTTTTTTGAAAGAGATAAAATTGATTGGGCAATGGGAGAGATGTTAGCCTATGGATCAATATTAATGGAAGGATATAATATTAGAATTTCTGGACAGGATGTGGAAAGAGGTACATTTTCTCATAGACATGCTATTTTAAAATCTGAGGAGTCAGAAGAGGAGGTAGTTTTGTTGGATAATATAGAAAGTGAAGCCAGAGGAACTTTTAAAGTATACAATTCTCTTCTTTCTGAGTATGGGGTTCTGGGTTTTGATTATGGATATGCTATGGCAAGTCCAAAAACCTTAACAATATGGGAAGCTCAGTTTGGAGATTTTAGTAATGGAGCACAGATTGTTATAGATCAATATATTTCTGCTGCTGAAGATAAATGGAAACTACAAAATGGAATTGTACTTTTTTTACCTCATGGATATGAAGGTCAGGGTGCAGAGCATTCATCAGCAAGAATGGAAAGGTTTTTACAGCTTTGTGGAGATGATAATATGATTATGGCGAATTGCACTACACCATCAAACTTGTTTCATTTGTTAAGAAGGCAAATTATAGCAAATTACAGAAAACCTTTGGTTGTATTTACCCCTAAAAGTCTTTTAAGACATCCATTGGCGGTTTCCAAAAAGGATGATTTTATAAATGGAAAATTTGAAAAATTAATTCCTGAAAATGAAATTTCACCAAAAAAAGCAAAATCTTTAGTTTTTTGTTCTGGTAAATTTTATTACGACCTTATTAAAGCCAGAGAAGAAAAAAACAGAAATGACATAGCAATTATTAGAATTGAACAACTTTTTCCTCTACCTATTGATCAGATAAATGATCAATTAAAATTATATAGTGAAACGAAAGATGTTGTATGGGCTCAAGAGGAGCCAAAAAACATGGGCCCTTTAAGTTACTTACTTTTACATTTTGAAAAAGTTTCAACTTTTAGGATTGTAAGCAGGCCTTTTTCTGATTCTCCTGCTTCTGGAAGCTTTAAGAGATTTGAAAAAAGACATAAAAAGGTAATTGAAGCTGTTTTCAAAAAGAATTGATAAATTAGATTTAAAAAATTGACTTAAAATAATCATGTTATGGTTTTAGAAATGAAAGTCCCTTCTCCAGGGGAATCAATAACTGAAGTAGAAATTGCTCAGTGGTTAGTTGAAGATGGAGATTATGTAGAAAAAGATCAAGCCATTGCAGAGGTAGATTCAGATAAAGCAACATTGGAGTTACCAGCTGAAATTTCAGGTACTATTACCTTAAAGGCTGAAGAGGGAGATGCTGTAGATGTTGGTTCAATAGTTTGTTTAATTGACAGTGAGGGAAAACCAGATAAAGAAAAGAAAGAAGTAACTTCAGATGTTCTAAAAAAATCTGAACCTGAAAAAGAAGTAAAAGTTGAAACCAATTCTCCTTATGCTTCGGGTAGTCCTGCTCCTTCCGCAAAAAAAATTATTGAAGAAGCAAATATTGATATTTCATCTATTTCGGGTACTGGAAGAGATGGAAGAATAACCAAGGAAGATGCTCAAAAAGCAAAGGCTTCAATGGGAACACCTATAAAAGGAGGAAATAGAAGCTCTAAAAGTTTAAAACTTTCCATGTTAAGAAGAAAAGTTTCTGAAAGGCTTGTTACAGTAAAAAATGAAACAGCTATGTTGACTACTTTTAATGAAGTTAATATGTCAGAAATTTTTGCAATTAGAAAAAAACATAAAGAAGCATTTTCCTCAAAACATGATGTTAATCTTGGATTCATGAGTTTTTTTACAAAGGCTGTTGTTAAGTCTTTAAAGGAATTTCCTGATGTAAACTCTATGATTGATGGAGATCATAAAATTTCTTATGATTACTGTGATATAAGTGTTGCAGTTTCAGGACCAAAAGGTTTAATGGTTCCTGTAGTTAGAAATGCTGAAGCTTTATCCTTTGCTGAAATTGAAAATGAAATCAAAAGACTTGCAATTAGGGCAAGAGATGGTCAAATTACAGTTGATGATATGACTGGAGGTACTTTTACAATTTCTAATGGAGGTGTGTTTGGATCGATGTTATCTACACCTATAATTAATCCACCTCAATCAGCTATTTTAGGAATGCATAATATTATTGAACGCCCCGTTGCTATTGAAGGAAAAGTAGTTGTCTGTCCTATGATGTATTTAGCTCTTTCTTATGATCATAGAATAATTGATGGTAAAGAATCAGTTGGCTTTTTAGTTTCAATAAAAGAGGCCCTAGAAGATCCTGTTAATATTCTTATGGATGGTAATATTAAAAAAGCTTTAGATCTTTAAGAATAGATCTAAATTATTATAATCTATAATAGCTTTAGTTGCTTTTAAAAATTCAGCCCCTATAATCCCATTGATTTTTTTTACGTTTTGAGATTCAAGAAGGGAGTTTATATGATTTAAATCTAGTAAAACAAATTTTTGTTTTTTCATTGAAAACCTACCTAATTTAAATTTACACTCCTTAGAAAGAATTGCTTCCATTTTTTTATCACTAGCTCCAGAAGCCTCAAATTTTTCACCTTCAGTTTTTAGATCATAAACATCAATATTTTCTAAAGAAATGCAGCTATTAGATGCACCTGTATCAATTAAAAATGTAGCTTTTACATTATTTATACTACCAAAACATATTAAATGTTGAGTCTTTATTTTATAAAGTTTTACTTTTACAAATTGTTGTTTGTTTAAAAGATCTTTTAAAAAAGTATTGTTTGTTTTACTCAAATTTTTTTTAACAAATTTAATAAAGGATTAACATTGATTTGAAACATTATGAAACTTATTGATACACACACTCATTTATATTTAGAAGATTTTAAAGATGATATTGATAAGGTAATGAAAAGAGCATTTAATGTTGGTGTTGAAAAATTTTATATTCCTTCTATTAATAGTGACCATATTAAAAACATGTTTGATTTAGAAAAAAAATATCCTAAACAAATTAGGCTTATGATGGGGTTACATCCGAATTATGTCAAAGAAAATTATATAGAAGAATTAGAAGTTGTAAAAAAACATTTAAATGATAGAAATTTTTATGCTGTAGGAGAAATAGGAATTGATTTGTATTGGGAAAAAAAATATTTAAAACAACAGCAAGAAGCTTTTAATTATCAAATACTTTTAGCTAAGGAAAAAAAATTGCCAATAGTTATTCATTGCAGAGATGCATTTGATGAGATTTTTGATGTTTTAGAGTCGCATAAAGATGACAAATTATATGGAATTTTTCATTGCTTCACTGGAACTCAAGCTCAGGCTCTAAGAGCAATTGATTTAAATTTCAAATTAGGTATTGGAGGTGTAGTAACTTTTAAAAATGGTAAAATTGATAAATTTTTAAAACAAATACCGATAGATCAAATTGTATTGGAGACGGATTCTCCATATTTATCTCCAACACCATATAGAGGAAAAAGAAATGAAAGTTCTTATTTAGAAATAATTTTAAGTAAAGTAGCAGAATGTTATGAATTACCTATTGATCAAGTTTCTGAATTAATTTATCAAAATTCAATAGAAATTTTTAACGATAATTAATAAAATAGAGAGGTGGCCGAGTGGCTTAAGGCGCACGCTTGGAAAGCGTGT
>CETH01002965.1_pt1 | contig 29795 bp, 26 predicted proteins | sample 361461 | NCBI WGS metagenome assembly CETH01 (sample SAMEA2622695, study PRJEB7988) | marine metagenome | isolation source: saline water (ENVO:00002010), including
TCATAATAATCAATCTGCAGTTGGAGATGGTTTTATTGATTGGAAAGAACTTCTAGATAGTATTAGTCAGACTAAATGCGAGTTGTTTATTTTAGAACATGACGATCCAAAGGATTATAAAGAATATACCAAAAGATCTTTAGATAATTTAGGAAAATTATAGAATGAAAGTCGGAATAATTGGGTGTGGAAACATCTCAGAGACATATTTTAACTGTCAAAAAATATTCAATAACTTTGAAATAACTGCTTGTGCGGATATAAACAAAGAATATGCAAGTAAAAGCGCTGAACAGTTTAATGTGAAGGCTCAAAGTGTTGATGAAATTTTATCTAACAAAGAAATTGATTTAATTATTAATCTTACAATTCCTTCTGCTCATAAAGAAATTATTATTAAATCTCTAAATGCTGGTAAGCACTGTTTTAGTGAAAAACCTCTAGCAATTAACATGGAAGAGGGGTTAGAAATTCAAAAACTAACTAATGAAAAAAAACTTTATGTTGGGTGTGCACCCGATACTTTCCTAGGTGCTGCTGGGCAAAATGCAAGAAAATTGATTGAGAACAACAAAATAGGAAAAATTGTATTAGGGACTTTTAATCTTATGTCACATGGAATGGAACATTGGCACCCAAATCCAGATTTCTTTTTTAAACCTGGAGCGGGACCCGTATTCGATGTTGGTGTTTATTACATAACTCAATTAATAAATTTGATTGGTCCTGTGAAATCAATTATTTCAATAAGTGGTACAGCCACTCCAGAAAGAATAATTACAAGTAAACCAAGAAATGGGGAAAAAATAACAGTTGAAACACCAACTACTTTAATGGGATCTCTTGAATTTCATAGTAATGCAAAAATTCAATACTTTTGTTCTTGGGATGTTTGGAAACATAAACACTCTACTATTGAGTTATATGGATTAGAAGGATCAATGATAGTTCCTGATCCAAATTTCTTTAGTGGAGATATTTTATTATCAAAAAAAGAAGAAGATTGGCAAATAATCAATAATGATAAAATGCTTTTAGGTATTAAAAATAAAAAAGATAATGATGGTTCAAATATAGCTAATTATAGAGGGATAGGTTTATCAGAAATGATTGAATCAATAAATCATCAAAGAAAAGCAAGATGTTCTCTTGATTTGGCAATCCATGTTTTAGAAGTAATGGAGGGGATAATTAAATCATCAGAGTCTAAGGAAATTTATTATTTGAATACAAAGCCAGCACAACCAAAGTTTATAGATGAAGATGAAATAAAAAAATTAAAAATTTAATCAATTATTTTTTTATAACTTAACTTATTTTGTTCTAACAATTTTTCATTGAATTTTTTTAAATCATAATCTACTGTTTTTAACATTGAATTAAATTCTGACCTTTTAGTAACTACAAGTGAAATATCTGCCACTAGAAGATCAATAACAAAAAATCTTTCCTTTGATTTCTTTACTCTCCAGGTAACTAAAATTGAACCAGTATCAGAAAATACTTCCATATCAATCAAAGTTACTTTATTTTTTTCATCATAACTTGAATTAATTAATTTATATTTTTGATCAGCATAACCCTGCATCATAGAAGCAATATTAAGAGCTAAATGTCTTTTAAAAAGTTTTATATATTGAAGTTTAGTTTCTTTAGTGGCATTTTTCCAACTTTGACCAGCAACAAATTTTGCTATACCTGTACCAGCAAAATTATTATTTATTGTTTGCTCAATCATTAAAAATTTATTTTCATTTGGAAGGCTATTATTTTTATAAGCTGATATAAGCATATCAATTTCTTTGTTAAGCCAATTTTTAGCCTCATTAGCCGACACATTTAATGAAACAGATACTATAATTATCAAAAAGAAATTTCTGTAAAATTTCATTATTCAAATTCAATACTAATTAGAGGAAGTGGTGTTAAAACATCATCATCTGTATTCATAATTGCCGCTTTTCTATTCTGATAATAAGAACTTCTAACTGCAGCATAATAATCAACAGAGTTATCCCTTAGAGCATTTACCTCGTCTATAATTTGTGATCTTTGATCAACAGCATTAGCTGCGGTTCTAAAGGGTATGGCCCAACCTTCTCCTTGACTTGCTGCATAAGCATTTACTGGATCTGTAATCATTGTCATCACCATTCCTGTTGAGTCCCTCAAATTGGAAGGTCCAAAAAGAGGTAAGACAATATAAAAACCATCTCCAACACCCCACTTTGCAAGTGTTTGTCCAAAATCTTCTTCTTTTTGCTCAAGGCCAATATTATCTGCAACATCAATCAATCCAAAAACTCCAATTGTGGAATTAATTAAAAATCTACCTGTAGATTGGGCAGCATTTTTACCTTGACCTTGAAGTAGTTGGTTGACTGCAGCCAAAGGTAATTTTAAATTGTTTAAAAAATTTCCAATACCACTTTGTAGTGGAGAAGGTAATTTTCTATATCCTTTTGCCGCAGGTTCTAATATTATTCTATCAGCTGTATTATTGAAACTAAAAATAGCTCTATTTATGCCTTCAAATGGATCATATATTTCATCTTCAATACTAGTGGTTTCAAAATCAGATGAACTAGTTTTAACATCATCTGAAGCAGCAGCAAAAACGTTAAAACTTATTAAAATTATTATTAAAGATATTGAAAAATTAATTAATTTATTCATTTAAAATACTTTTTTTAAGATCTGATTAATAATTATATAGTTTAATTTTATATTATTATATAACTTTTATATCTAAAATATGTCACAAAATATGGATAATTACTTAAAATCACTTAACGAATCGCAAAGAGAAGCTGTAGAGATTGTATCAGGTGCTTCTCTGATTCTTGCAGGAGCTGGTAGTGGAAAAACAAGAGTTCTTACCTATAAATTATTACATTTATTATTAAAAAAAATTGCAAAACCAAATCAAATTTTGGCTGTAACTTTTACCAATAAGGCGGCTGCTGAAATGAAATCTAGAGTTTCAAATATGTTAAATTTTCCAATAGATAGAATGTGGATTGGAACTTTTCACTCTCTTTCCTTAAAGATATTAAGAAAACATTATGAAAAGTTAAAGTTGAAACAGAACTTTATAATTATTGATAAAGATGATCAAGTAAAATTAATTAAAAAAATTTGCGATCAAGAAAAAATAGACACAAAAGAAATATCCCCTACATTTTTTGTAAATTCAATAGATAGTTTAAAAAATAAAGCAATTACAGCAGATAAACTAAAGGCAAATAAGTACAGAAGCAATGATCATGAATTGAGAAAAGTATATAAAATATACCAAGACGAATTATTAAGAATTAATTGTGTTGATTTTGGAGATCTTATTCTTTTTTGTATAAAATTGTTCAATGATTATGAAGATATTAAAAAATATTATCAAGAACTCTTTCATTTTATTTTAGTTGATGAATATCAGGATATAAATTATATCCAACAAAAATGGTTAGAGAATTTATATAAGGGACATAAAAATATTTGTTGCGTGGGAGATGATGATCAATCTATATATTCGTGGAGAGGCGCTGATGTTACAAATTTACTTGAGTTTAAAAAAAACTTTCAAGAACCAAAAATTATTAGATTAGAACAAAATTACAGATCTACTAAAAATATTCTAGAATGTGCATCAACTCTTATTGATAAAAATAAGAATAGATATGGAAAAAAACTTTGGAGTGAAAATGATGTGGGTGAAAAAATTACTATTAATGGTTTTTGGGAAACAAAAGAAGAAGCAATTTACACTACAGATCAAATAGAAAAGTTAGTTTCAAAAAAAACCCAACTTTCAGAAATTGCAATTTTATTCAGAGTTGCAGCTCATACTAGATCATTTGAGGAACGTTTGATTTCAATTGGTCTTCCATATAAAATAATAGGAGGTCTTAGATTTTACGAAAGAAAAGAAATCAAAGATATCATTGCATATTTAAGGCTAATAAATAATTTTTCTGATGATTTAGCTTTTGAAAGAGTAATTAATACTCCCAAAAGAGGTATTGGAAAATCAACTATTAATAAAATAAATCAGTTAGCTAGATTAAATACCATAAGCATGTTTGAAGCTTCTAAACAATTTATACAAGAAAATAAAACTAAAGTTCAAATTGAAATAAATAAATTCATTTTAAATTTAATTAACTGGCAAAAAATTAAAAAAAATTTTGATCATATTGAGTTAACAAAAGCAGTTTTAGAGGACTCAAAATATTTACAATATCTTGAAGATGAAGCTAAAAATTCTAAAAACCCAGAAAATTTATCTAGAGTTGATAATATAAACGAATTTCTTGAAAGTTTAAAAGATTTTGAAAACTTAGAAGGTTTTCTTGAGCATGTAGGTTTAGTTATGGAAAATTTAGCAAATACAAATGCTCAAACAATAAGTTTAATGACCATGCATGGAGCAAAAGGACTTGAATTTGATTACGTATTTTTAGCAGGATGGGAAGAGGGCGTGTTTCCAAGTCAAAGATCAATAGATGAAATGGGAAAAAAAGGGTTAGAGGAGGAGAGAAGACTAGCTTATGTGGCAATTACAAGGGCAAGAAAAAAAATTCATATTTCTTATGTTAATCAAAACAGATATTCGTTTGCATCCCATGATTATAATAGCCCCTCTAGATTTATCTCAGAATTACCAGATGATCTTATTGAGATTACTGACTCTAAATTTATTCAAGAAAATGATTTTCTAGATGATTTTATTGATAGTGACGATGTTTCAAGTGATTACTTAACGCCTGGTAGAAAAAGATTATTAGAAAACAAAAAACTAGAGATAGATTGGGATTTGAATCAAGATACAGACTATGATAAGAAAATTAAAATTAACGATAAGGTTTTTCATAAAAAATTTGGAAAAGGAATTGTTATAAATACAGATAATGAAACTGCTGAGGTAAATTTTAAAAAATTTGGCTTAAAAAAAGTGTTTATAAAATTTTTAATAACTAATTTTTAAATTTCTCTAAAAATTCTTCTTCTGAAATTATTTTTAATTTTAATTCAATTGCTTTCTTTTCTTTTGATCCAGCTTTTTCACCTAAAATTACGTAGTCAGTATTTTTTGTAACAGAAGATAAAATTTTTGCACCAACTTGTTTTGCCATATATTTAGCTTCAACTCTCGATACTGCATTTAAAGTTCCAGTAAAAACAATACTTTTTTCACTAAAAAAATTATTTGTTTTTGATATTTTATTTTCTTTGATAATTAAAATATTAGATAATTTTTTTACTAATAATATATTTTCTTTGAACGAGAAATAATTTTTTATTGATATAATTGCTTTTGGTCCAAGTCCATCAATATTTGATAATGAATCAGTATTTTGGGATACTAAAATAAAATTATTTATTGTTTTGAACTCGTTGGATAGAATTTCGGAATTGATTTCTCCTATAAATCTTATTCCAAGTGCAAAAATAAATTTATCCAAGGTTATAGATTTTGAATTTTCTATTGATTTTATTAAATTTGTAAATGATAATTCCCCCCATCCTTCAATATTTTCTATTAAATTTTTATGTTTTTTAAGAAAAAAAATATCAGCAATATTTTTTATAATCTTTAAATCATAAAATTGCTTAACTTGTTTTTCACCAAAACCATCAATATCCAATGCTTTTTTACTTATAAAATGAATTATTTGAGATATTTTTTGAGCATAGCAACCATAAGTATTTAAGCATCTTAAAATTGCCTCACTTTCTTCCTTGTATGTTTTGCTTTTACAAACTGGACATTTTGTAGGAGGGCTAATTATATTCTTTTTGTTAGTATTTTTTTTAACTACTCTTATAACTTGTGGGATAACATCTCCTGCTCTTTGAATTTCAACAAGATCTCCAATGTTAATATTTTTTTTCTTAATTTCATCAAAGTTATGCAATGTAGCATTAGATATAATTACTCCCCCTAAGTTAACACTCTTCAATCTTGCAACAGGTGTAATTGACCCTGTTCTACCAACTTGAAAATCAATATCTGTTATGGTTGTAGAAACTTTATCAGAAGAGAATTTTAAAGCTATTGACCACCTAGGATTTTTACCAACTATTCCTAATCTTTTTTGAATTGAAAGATCGTCAATTTTAACAACTAAACCATCAATATCATAATTAAGCGTGCTTCTTTTTTTATCAACATCTTCATAAAATTTATAAACATTTTTAAGATTATTAGTTTTATAATTTAAAGGATTCCTATCAATGCCCATTTTTTTAATTTCCTTGTAAAAAATATCTAATTTTGAATAGGAAAAGGATGATATTCCCAACCCATGTGCTAAAAATTGTAATGGTCTTGATCGACTAATCTTGTAGTCAAGCTGTCTTAGACTTCCCGCTGCAGCATTTCTTGGATTAGAAAATTTATTGTTGTCATCTAATTTTGAGTTGATTGTTTCAAAATCTGATTTATTTAAGAAAATTTCTCCTCTTATTTCAATTAATTCAGGAAAATTACCACTAAGTTTTTTTGGTATATTTTCAATATTTACTATATTTTTTGTTACATCCTCTCCAATTCTTCCATCACCTCTTGTAGCAGCACTTATTAAAACACCATTTTTGTATGTTAAGTTAAGTGATAACCCATCTATTTTAGGTTCACATATATAATCAATTTTTTGATTTATCTTTAAATTTAAAAATTTCTTAATTCTTTCATCAAATTCAAACAAATCATCTTCATTAAATCCATTTGCAATTGACGACATCAAGGATAAATGCTCTAGCTTTGAAAATTTATTATTAATTTTGCTACCAACTTTATTTGATGGACTGGATATAAGTTTTAAATAAGGAAAATTTTTTTCAAGATCTAAGTTCTCTTTTACTAACTTATCATATTCTAAGTCACTAATTATTGGTTTATCTTCAGTGTGATAGTAATAGTTATGTTTATTAATTAATTTCGCTAGCTCTTTAAGACGTTTAATTGTCTTTTTTTCTAGGTCTTTATTTTTCATTTATTAATAAATTTATTAATAGAATTGAAAAATTTAGATCCTTTATCTTTTTCTTTTATATTATTATAACTATATTGATACCATTCAGATTTTGGATAATTATGACCAAGAATTGCTGCAGTTTTTATTGATTCATCAATCATACCAATAGAGTAATATATTTCTGAAATTCTATATAATGCTTCAGGTATAAATTTTGTTTCTGCAAAATTTTCAACAACTATTTTATATCTATTGAGAGCTGCCGTATATTTTTTATTTTTATGATAAAATCTTGCTATTGTCATATGTTTAGCAGCAATATTTGATTTAACTAATATAATTTTTTGAGAGCTATCTTTTGCATATTGACTATTAGGAAACCTATTAATTACCTGTTGAAGATTTTCTAAGGCTAGGGTGTTATATTCACTATCTAATCCTTCATGTGATATTTGTTCATAATAACATATAGCTCTCATATAATAGACATAATCAATGTTTTTAAGAGAAGGATATCTTTTAATAAGCTTTGTATATTTTATAATTGCTGACTCATAATCTAATGCAATATAATCTATAAATGCAATCATTATTTGAGATTGAATTGCTTCATTTGATAATGGGTATATTTTCTCTATATCTTCAAAAATTTTTATTGCATCTCCAAAATTTTTAATTTCAAACTCGTACATAGCTTTAATATATTGAGACTCTGGTGTTTGCATTTCACTATTTTCAGAAATAGTTGTTTTGTTATTACTGCATCCACTTATTATAATAAAACCCGCAAATATAAAAATATATCTAAAAAACATATTTAAATTCATATATATTGATTATAAGTAAATTTGAATGAAATTAATTCATAAATTTAAATCGCCAAATTTTAACAACAGAAAATCTAGCACAATTATATTTATAATTATTCATTACACTGCTTTAAGAACAGTTGCAGAGTCTATAAAACATCTTTGTTCAAAGAAAAATAAAGTTAGTTGTCATTATTTAATATCGAAAAATGGTGAAATATATAATTTAGTATCTGAAAAAAAAAGAGCTTGGCATGCTGGTGAATCTTATTGGAATGGGGAAATTGATATAAATTCAAAATCTATTGGAATTGAGTTAGATTATTCTTACTATAAAGAAAATAATTTATTTAGTAAAAAGCTTATTAATTCTTTATATAAACTATTAAATATACTTATCAGTAAGTATAAAATTTTACCAAAAAATATATTAGGACATTCTGATATTGCTCCATATAGAAAAAAAGACCCTGGAAAAAATTTTCCATGGCATTTATTACAAAAAAAAAATTTAGCTTTTGAAATTAAAAAATTAAATTATAGAAAAAAACCAAAAACTATTATTTATACATGGTTTAAAATTAACAAGCTTAATTCCAAAAAAAAAAGAATTTTATTTATGCTTAACTTTATAGGATATGACACCTCTAAGGCATCTATTAATAATGTACATTATAAAAACCTTTTGTTAGCCTATAATAATCGATTTAGGTATTATAAAAACTTAAATTACAATTATAAGAACATTTTTAATGTAATCGAACTGCATTTGATTAACATACTATTGACGAAATGAAATAAATAAATATGAATGAATATAGATGATGCGATGATCGCTTGAGCAATCAAGAGGAAAGTCCGGGCTCCTCTGGAAAAAAAAACCAGGTAACTCCTGGCAAGTGTGAGCTTAGGGAAAGTGCAACAGAAAATATACCGCCTAATTTATAATTGGGTAAGGTTGAAAAGGTGAGGTAAGAGCTTACCGCTTTGTTGGTAACAACAAAGGCAATGCAAACCCTTTTTGGAGCAAGGTCAAATAGGAATAACTTTCAGTTCCAGCTGTGTTATTCGGGTAGACCGCTTGAGATAATTGGTAACAATTATCCTAGATTAATGATCATCATTTTACTTAGTAAGATACAGAACCCGGCTTATGCATCATCTGTAAAATAAACAAGAACAAATTAGCAACATTAATATAATTATAGAGTTATCCCATTGACGCCCATAAATTCCCATGATAACCCATTGAAACCATGGAATTATTTGTTTCGAAATTTATTAATAAAATAGATAAAAAGGGTAGAGTATCGCTACCTTCAATTTTTAGAGGCGCTCTTCCAAGAGATCATAAAAATGAAATTATATTATTAAAATCGTTAAAAAATAAAGCAATTGAAGGGTTAAGCGTTCCAAGAGTTAAAGAAATAGCTACAAGAATAAATAATCTTGATTTTTTTTCAGAAGAGCATGAAGATTTTACTACATCAATATTTTCAGAAATGCTTCCAACTAATCTGGACAAAGAAGGAAGGTTTCTACTTCCTGAAAAACTTAAAAACTACGCTAATATTAAGAATGAAGTTGCTTTCATAGGTCAAGGTTTCTTTTTTCAAATTGTTAATCCAGTAGCTGCAAAAGAACTTCAGCTAAAATCTAGAACAAGATTAAATCTTAATAAAAAAACTTTAAGTAAAATTTTAAGTGGAGAAAATGAATAACAATCATATACCAGTAATGTTAAATGAAATTAAATCATTTATTCCAAAAAACAAAAAATTAAATTTGATTGATGCTACATTTGGCGGTGGGGGATATTCCAAGGCAATTTTAAATAATTTTGAAGTTATGAATTTAATTGCGATTGATAGAGATCCTGTTTCTAGAATATTCTTTGATGAAATAAAAAAAAATTTTAAAAACTTAGAATTATTTAATGAAAAATTTAGTAAAATAGATGAGCTTGTTAATAAATCAAATTTTTCAAATTATAAATTTGATATTATAATTTTTGATTTAGGATTAAGTTCTAATCAAATTGATAATCCTGAAAGAGGTTTTTCTTTTCAAAAAATGGGTCGATTGGATATGAAAATGGGCTCATCAGAAATAAATGCATTTGAAGTTATAAATTCTTTTGATGAAAAAAAACTTGCTGATATATTTTATGAATATGGCGAAGAGCGTTTCTCAAGAAAAATAGCTAAGAATATAGTGATCAATAGAACCAAAAACAAAATAGAAAACACTATACAACTTTCAGATATAATAAAAAAATCAGTACCATTTTCTAATTCAAAAAGAAAAATTCATCCTGCCACAAGAACTTTTCAGGCTCTTAGAATATATATAAACGATGAGTTAAATGAATTAAAAATAGCTTTAGAAAAATCTGAAAAATTACTTGCAAAAAATGGTTTGCTAATAATAGTTTCTTTCCAAAGTCTAGAAGATAGAATTGTGAAAGATTTTTTCAACCACAAAAGTGGTAAAAAATGGCGTTCCTCCCGCCACCTCCCGGACTTAGTTGATCTTGGTCATTCAACATTAAAGATAATCACCAAAAAGCCTTTAAGACCAAAAGATCAAGAGATTCTTAGTAATCCAAGATCTAGATCAGCTAAGCTTCGGGTGGCAAAGAAAATTTGAATATGAAATACACTAAACAAATAGTTTTCTTTATTTTTTTAAATATAATTATAGTATTCTTATCTATTTTTACTGGAAATTTAACAAGAAAATTTGAAGTTGCGAATCTTCATATACTTAAAAATATTGAAAAACAAAAAGAACAATTTGTAATTAATCAAATTGAATATTCTATATACAATAATCCTAATTATTTAAAGAAACTTCATAATATTTATTTTTCAATTGAAGAAAATTATCCTGAGAAAAAAATTGTCTCCCTTTCTAATATTTCAAATTTTGAAAAAGAAAATCATCTATTGGTAAATATTAAATCAAAGTAAATGATTAAAAATAAAAATGTTCTATTTGACTCAGACTCTCTAAAAAATTTTCATAAAAGAATTTTTTTTTCAGTTTTAGTATTTATTTTTTTCTTTGCTTCTATTTTTTATAGAATAAGTTATATTTCGACTTCAAGTTTTTTTGACCAACCCTCAAACAATAGTATTAAGCAAGATATTGTAAGAGGTAATATTTATGACAGAAATGGAACAATATTGGCTGCTACAGTTAATTCAAATTCATTGTATGCTGAAGCTGATAAATTAGATAATGCTAATATACTTTCAGAAAAATTAGAGAAAATTCTAAAAATTGATAGAAATATTCTTCATAAAAAACTGTCTAGTGGTAAAAAATTTATTTATTTAAAAAGAAATATTACTCCAATAGAGCATCAAGAAATAATAGATCTAGGAATTATTCATCTTAAATTTGAAAAAGAAAAAAAACGTATTTATCCATTCAATAGTATAGTATCACATCTAGTAGGTTTTGTTGATATTGATCAAAATGGACAAAAAGGTATAGAAAGATTTTATAATAAATTACTAAAATCTTCAAGTGACATACACCTTTCAATAGATTTAAATCTTCAGGAGTCGGTAAGAAGTCAATTAATTGAAACTATTAATTTTTATAGGGCTGAGTCAGGACTGGCATTAGTTTTAGATATATCTAATGGAGAGGTATTATCATCTGTTAGTTATCCAGATTTTAATCCAAACAATAGAAATTTAAATGAAAATAATTTAATAAATAGAGTTATTCAATCAAATTATGAAATGGGTTCGACATTTAAACCTTTAACAGCAGCAAATGGATTTGATTACGGAATAATTAATCCTGATATGATTTTTAATATAAGAAATAGTGTAAAGGGTGTTCAGGATTATGATACTTTTAAGGACGATGGTTTGTATAATGTTGAAAGAATTGTTGTTGAGTCTTCAAACATTGGAACTGCACAAATAGCTCTTAAGATTGGCAAGAATAACCAAAAAGATTTTTTAAAAAAACTAGGTTTTTTTGAAAAACTAGATATTGAACTTTTAGAAGCTGAAAAACCAATAGCTAATCCAAATTATTGGGGTGATCACGCAACTTCTAGAATTGGATTTGGTCATGGTTTTTCTATCACTCCTTTACATTTAGTAAGGGCTTACGCAATATTGGCAAATCAAGGAAATATAGTAAATCCTACTTTCATATTAAACAAAATAAATAATTCAAAACAAAATATTTTGAAAAAAAAGGAAACATCGGATTATTTTTTGAATTTACTAAATGCAGTTATTACAAAAACTAAGTTTACTGGCCCAAGAGTTAAAATAGATGGTTATATGATTGGAGGCAAAACAGGCACTTCAGAATTATTAGATCCTAATGGAGGCTATTATAAAGATAGAAATAGAACTTCCTTTATCGGTGTATTTCCAATTAATAACCCAAAATATGTTATATATACAGCAGTAAAATATCCAAAAAAACCAGAAGGTTCTAAACAAAGAATGACTGGTGCCGTTGTAAATGCACCACTTGTAAAAAATATCATTAAAGAAATGATAAAAATTCTTAATTTACCACCGTCAATGAAAAAAGGCATTCTTAAAGCTGACATAAAAAACTTATACGAATATAATTATGCGTTTCTCTGATATTCCAAAAATTTTAAAAAATACTAAAATTATTGGTAAACTTAATAAAAAAAAAATAAATTATATAACAGACCATTCTGATGATGCGACGCCTAGCACATTGCTAGTAATTGATAAAAAAAAACAATTTAAAAAAAAATATTTACAGAAATCAATATCAAATGGTTTAACAGCAATAATTACAAATATTGAAATAAAAAATATTTTGGTAACACAAATAATTGTTGATGATCTTGAAAAAAACTTAAGAAAATTAATTAATTTTAGACAATCTTTTAAACCAAAGAAAACTATTGCTATAACAGGAACAAATGGAAAGACATCGTCTGCATGGTATTTGGCTCAGATTTGTAAATTTAATAATATTAGTACTAAGCTTACTGGCACATTAGGTTATTATAGTAATTTAAAAAAAATTAAAGATTCATTATTAACTACGCCAAGCAATCTTGATCTTTATCAATTTTTTTATTCAAATAAAAAAAATAAATACATCTGTATTTCAGAAGCTTCAAGTCACGGATTGCATCAAGGACGCTTCAATAATCTTAATATAGATATTGCTGCAATAACTAATATTTCTCATGATCATTTAGACTATCATAAAACTTTCAAATCTTATGTTAAAAGCAAATTTTTATTATTTACAAAAATACTAAACAGAAATGGGACAGCAATCCTAAATTCTAGAATAAAAAACTATAAATATTTAAAACAAAAACTTAAGTCTTATAATTTAAACATTATAACTTATGGATCAAAAGACGTTTATTTTAAAAGTCGTCAAAATTTAAGTTTATTTGTAAAAGATAAAGAGTTTAGAATAAAAAAAATGTATCTTAATAATATGCAGAGAGAAAACTTAGAATGTGCAATTGCTTGTGCTTTAACTCTAAATATAAGTGTTAATAAGATTATTAAATCGTTACATAAATTAAAAACACCCGGTGGTAGATTTGAAGAAATTTACTATAAAAAAAAATCTTCTAAGATAGTAATAGATTTTGCACATACCCCAGATGCAATTAAAAATTTATTAATAACATATACAAATGAAAAAAATAAACCATCAATAGTTTTTGGTTGTGGTGGAGAAAGAGATAAAGATAAAAGAAAAAAAATTGGAATTATTGTTCAAAAATATGCAAATAAAGTATATTTGACGGATGATAATCCAAGGAATGAAAATCCTAAATTAATAAGGAAAGCTATAAAAAAATATTGTCCAAAATCTATAGAAATACCTAGTCGTCGCGATGCTATTTTTACAGCAATTTCAAAGATTGAAAAAAATGATGTAGTTATAATTGCTGGAAAGGGCCATGAAAAATATCAACTAATCAAAAATAAAAAAATAAAATTTGATGACTATCAAATTGCAAAAAATTGTATTAAGTAATGATAAGTATTGATGATCAAATTTCAAACTACTTTATTAAAAATTCAAATAAATTCAAAATTAACAGTAAAGAAATAAAAAAAAACGATATTTTTATTGCATTAAAAGGTTCTAAATATCATGGAAATAGATTTATTAATGACTCTTTAAAAGCAGGTGCAAGATATTGTATAACCGATAAAAGAAGTAAATATTTTTTAAAAAATGAAAAAATTTATTTAGTAGAAAATGTGATCTCTTATTTAAGAAATCTATCAATTAAAAAAAGAGCTCTTTATAATGGCAATGTAATAGGAATAACCGGCAGTGCTGGTAAAACTTCTCTAAAAGAATATCTAAAGTTTTTTTTAGAAAAAAAATATAAAGTTTCCGCTTCAATTAAGAGTTATAATAACAATTTAGGAGTAATCCTCTCAATTTTAAATATGAATATCAACTCAGAATTTGCAATTTTTGAAATTGGAACAAATAATTTTTTTGAAATAAGAGATTTAACGAAATTAGTAAAGCCAAGTCAGGTTTTCATAACAAATATACAATCGACTCATCTTAAAAACTTTAAATCAAAAAAAAATATTGCAATAGAAAAATCTGATATTTTTAATAAAAAATATAATCAAAACGTTAAAACATTATTTTTTCAGATGAATTCAAAAGAGGAAAAGATTATAAATAATATTGCAAAAAAACAAAAGATTAAAAATATTATTAAAATTGGTAATTCAGGTTTAGATTGTTTTATTAAAAGTATTAAGGAAGATAAATTAAATTATTTGGTAAATTTAAATGTATTGAAAAAAAATTTTTCTCTTAAATTAAAAAATTATAATGAAAACAATCTAAATAACTTAATTTATGTTTTAGCTTTTTTTATGTTTAATAAAATTAATACAGAGGTAATAACAAATAACAAACAAATGTTTCCTCAAGTAGAAGGAAGAGGAAGTATACACCATTTAAAAATAAATAAAAAAAATATTCAGCTTATTGATCAGTCATATAACGCTAATCCGGATACTATGATATCAAGTATTAAACACTTTTCAAAAATTAACAAAAAAGGTTTTAAGAAAATATTAATTTTAGGAAATATGAATGAGCTTGGTAATAAAGCAGTAAAGTATCATTTTAATGTAATTCAAGAAATTGAAAAAGACATATTTGATTCAGTGATTTTGTCTGGCGGCTTATTTAAAAAAGCTCTAAATATGTCCTCAAAATTAAAAAATAAATATGTTTATCGAAATAGTAGCGAAACAATAATGAGCTATTTAATAAAAACTATCCATAAAAAAGCCATTATGATGATTAAATGTTCAAACTCGACTGAGGTAAATAAATTGGCAAAATTATTAAAGTCTAAAATGAGGGAGAAATTTGTTTAAGTTATTGGCACAGGAGTATGTTAACCAATATGGTTTTCTAAACTTATTTAATTTTATAACTTTTCGTGTTGGCGCATCTATATTGACCTCTTTATTTTTTTCATTAATATTTGGGCAATTTATAATTAATTATTTGTCAAAAATTCAACCACATGGCCAACCTATTCGAAATGATGGACCTGAAACACATATCATAACAAAAACAGGAACTCCAACAATGGGGGGAATTCTTATAATTTCAAGTGTAATTATTTCTTCAATTCTTTGGGTAGATTTAAAAAATAGTTTTGTTTGGACAGGGCTGCTAGCTTTAGTAAGTTTTGGAATTATAGGTGTTATAGATGATTACCGAAAAATTGTGTCAAATTCAAGCAGGGGTTCAAGTGCATATACAAGAATTTTTCTACAAGTATTATTTTCTTTGATTATTTCAATTATTATTTTGAAAATCATTGATAACAAAATTGACACTACAATATCTTTTCCATTTTTTAAAAATTTAATTATTAATTTTGGATATTTTTATTTGTTAATATCTCTGTTTATTATTGTTGGTTCAGCAAATGCAGTTAATTTAACTGATGGTCTTGATGGTTTGGCTATAGTTCCAGTAATGATCGTAGCAATTACTTTTGCGTTCATAGCCTATGTTTCTGGCAATATAATATTTTCAGATTATTTATTAATTAATTATATCCCTGGCACAGGTGAGTTGTCTGTATTATGTGGTGCATTGATAGGTTCTGCTCTTGGCTTTTTGTGGTTTAATGCTCCTCCTGCTAAAGTATTTATGGGAGATACTGGGTCGCTAGCTCTTGGGGCAACTCTAGGATCTATTGCTTTAATGGTTAAACATGAAATAGTTTTAGCAATTGCTGGAGGTCTATTTGTTCTAGAAACTATGTCAGTTGTAATTCAAGTTATTAGTTTCAAACTTACAGGAAAAAGAGTTTTCATGATGGCACCTTTACATCATCATTACGAAAAAAAGGGTTGGGCAGAGTCTACTATAGTTATAAGATTTTGGATTATAACAATTATTCTAGCACTCCTTAGTTTAGCAACATTGAAGATAAGATAAATGTCAGATTATATATTTGGATTAAATAAAAGTGGTTTATCTATATTAAAACTTTTAAAAAAACAAAAAAAAACTTTTGATTGTTGGGATGATAATAAAAAAAATAGAATATTAATTAAAAGATCTTTCCCCAAAGTAAATTTTAAAGAAAATCAAAAAGTTGACCTTAATACCTACGATAATATTTATCTAACACCAGCAATATCTTTGAAGGACAACAGATTTAAACAAATTCCAAATTTAAAATTTAAAAGAGATTTAAACTTATATTATCAAAATCTAAAAAAAGAAAAGGTTATTGCAATAACAGGAACAAATGGGAAATCTACTACAACAAAATTAATAGGAGAAATCTTAAAAAAAAAATTTAAAAAAACATTTATTGGAGGAAACATTGGAAATGCTTTATGTAATTCAATAAATAGTAAGATTAAATACTCGCATCATGTTATAGAATTAAGCTCATTTCAACTAGAAACAATTAAAAATTTTGAACCAAAAATCTCAATATTACTCAATTTATCCAATGATCACCTCGATAGGTATAAAAATTTTAATGAATACATTTGCGTTAAAAAAAATATTTTAAACAAAAGTAGTAAAAATATAAATCTTATTTCATTAGATGATAAGTATTGTAAAAAAATTTTTAATAGTAAAAAAATAAATAATAAAATATCATTTTCTATTAAAGATAGAAAAGCTGATTTTTATTTTTCAAAAGGATTTATTTTTGATAACTATTTCTATCAAAACAAAAAAATAAAATTAACCAAATTGTCAAAAGATCTTAAAAATTCAGTTAGTATTCAAACAATTATTGTTTCATATATTGTGTGTAAATATTTAAGAATTCCAATAAAATGTTTTTATGAATCAATTAAAGATTTTAGAGGATTGCCATACCGTGCAAAAATAATTTACAATTCAAATATAAAACAAATAATTAATAATAGTAAGGCAACTAATATAAGTTCCGCTTTAACAACCTTGGTAAATAAAAAAAATATTTATTTAATCTTAGGTGGGATAGCTAAAGAAAACAGATTTGACAAATTTAGAGAATTTAGCAAGGAAATCAAGCAGATATACATATATGGTAAGTCAAGACATAAAATAAAGGAACAAATTAAATTTTTTATGAAATCAAATTCATCAAAAAATTTAAAAGATTTAGTTAATTGTCTCTGGAAAGATATATCCAATATAGATAAAAAAATAACTATCATATTTGCTCCAGCTTGTTCATCTTTTGATCAATTTAAAAACTTTGAAGAAAGAGGTGAATATTTTAATCAACTAATTTTTAATAAAATAAAAAATGAATATTAAAAAAATATGGAATTCAATTGATAGACTTAATTTTGTATTAATTTTAATTTTGGGATTATTAGGTGTATTACTATCTTTTTCAGTAAATCAAAATTTTTATTTCATTAATCGACATAGTATTTTTTTTATTTTTGGAATGGTAATTATTTTATTTTTGTCACAACAAAGTGATAAAAACATTAGAAGAATTGCACTTTTTTCTTTTATAATATTATCTTTATTACTTCTTTCTCTTTATTTTTTTGATTATCAAATAAAAGGATCCAAAAGATGGCTACGCCTATACGGTTTATCTTTTCAACCATCTGAAGTTATCAAGCCTTTTTTTATAATTTTAACATCTTGGGGTATTGCTCAAACAATAAAAGGAAAGCAATATTTTTTATCAATAACGTTTATTTCATTTATCATTTTAATAGGACTTATCTTAATGCAACCAGACCTAGGAATGACAATTCTAATTTCTACTACTTTTTTTTGTCAACTTTTTATTGCTGGCCTGCCCATGATTCTAATAATTTACGGTTTAATTTTGATTTTTATAGTATCTATACTTTCATATTTCTTTTTAGATCATGTAAAGAATAGAATAGAGTCATTCTTAGGCAATGCTGACACATACCAAATAGATTTAAGCTTAATGGCTTTTAAATCAGGTGGTATTTTTGGAAAAGGTCCAGGTCAAGGTGATTTAAAAGAAAAAATACCTGACGCAAATACTGATTTTATTTTTGCTGTAGCTGGTGAAGAGCTAGGTTTAGTTTTTTGTTTAATAATTTTAATTATTATTTTAGCTATAATAATAAAAACTCTTCTAAAACTATTAAAATTTAGTAATCCATATAAAATTATTGCTATTTCTGGATTAACATGCTCTTTTGGACTGCAAAGCTTAATAAATATTTTGAGCGCATTAGGTATGATTCCAACTAAGGGTATGACTCTTCCATTTGTTAGTTATGGTGGTTCTTCAATGTTGGCAACAAGTGTATTGTTTGGCTTTCTTTTGTCTTTAACGAATATAAATAATAATGAAAAATAATATTTTAATAATAACTGGTGGAACTGGAGGTCATGTTATACCTGCTTTAAATTTTTTTAATTATTTAAAAAACCAAAATAAAAATAATAAAATATTTTTTTTAACTGACTATCGTGGTTTTGAATATTTAAAAGATTTTAATAAAAAAGAAGTTTTAAAAATAAAATCATCCCATCTATCTGGAAATATTTTTTTTAAATTAGTTGCTATAATTAAATTATTAATTGGTTTTCTTCAATCAGTGCTAATATTTATAAAATATCGACCAAAAATTATAATTTCTTTTGGAAGTTATGCATCATTTACACCATTGCTATGTTTTATCTTTTTTAAATTTATCTTTAATACAAGGTTGTATATTCATGAACAAAATTCAATAATTGGACAAACAAATAAATTTTTTTTAAAATTTGCAAAAAGAATTTTTGTGAATTTTGACAAAAAATATAATAGTATTAAAAAATTTGAACATAAAATATCAATAGTAGGTCTACCTCAGAGATTTTCAAGAAATTATTTTTACAATACAGCTATAAATAAAGATAAATTTATTTTTTTAATTTTTGCGGGTAGTCAAGGATCATTAGATATAATTGATATTTTTGTTAAAATTTTAGAACCTATTAAAAAAATTACTATTTCAAAAAAAATTAAATTTTATATACAGTGCCCTTATCAAAAACAAAAAGAAATTGAAAATTTGTTGAGTAAATATAATTTTGATTTTGAAATTAAAAGTTTTTTTAATAATTTTCAAAATATTCTTAAAATAACAAACTTAGCAATATGTAGATCTGGAGCTGGGACAATAGATGATTTAATAAATTTCAAAATACCTGCAATTATATCTCCATTACCATCAGCTAAAGACAATCATCAGTATGAAAATGCAAAAATTTTAAGTGATATTGATTGTGGTATTATTATAAATAAAAACAACATGGATATTGATAAAATTATTTTATTTATAAGCAAAGTAATTAATGACAAAAACTTTAACAAAAGTTTATTAAGTAATTATAGTAAAATAATTAGACACAACAGTAGTGAATTAATTTGGAAAATCATAAATGATGACTAATAAAAATAAAAAAATTAAAATTCATTTTGTAGGTATTGGTGGCATTGGTATGTCGGGTATAGCTGAACTAATGCATAAAATAGGTTATGATGTTATGGGTAGCGATATAAAAGAATCAGAAAATATAAGAAGATTAAAAGATAATGGAATAAAAATAAATATTGGTCATCATAAAAAAAATTTGCAGAATGTTCATAGTGTAGTTTATTCATCGGCTATAAATAAAAATAATCCTGAAATTAGAGAAGCTAAAAAAAAGCAAATACCAATTGTATCAAGAGCAGACATGTTGTCTGAACTTATGAAAAACAAAAAATGTATTGCAATTGCAGGCTCACATGGAAAAACTACAACAACAAGTTTAGTTGGGAACATTTTAGAGTCTGGAAAATTAGATCCTACAATAGTTAATGGTGGAATAATTAATTCTTTTTCTAAAAATAATAAATTTGGAAAAGGTAAATGGATGGTTGTGGAAGCTGATGAAAGTGATGGATCTTTTCTTAGATTGCCGCATGAAATTTCAATTATTACTAATCTAGATATTGAACATCTTGATTACTACAAATCATTAAGAAACCTTCATAATGCGTTTAATCAATTTATCTTAAATCTTCCTTTCTACGGAATTTCAATAATAAATGAAGATGATAAAAATTTAAAAAAAATAATTAAGCAAAATAATACTAGAAAAATTATTACTTTTTCAAAAAAAAATAAAAATGCTAATATTGTTATTGAAAATATCTTTTTTAAAGAACATTTCAGTTATTTTACTCTTAAATTTAATACACCTATGGCTAACTACATAGGTTCTTATACATATAAAATTAAAGCTATTGGACTTCATAATATTTATAATGGTACGGCGAGTATACTGGCAGGAATTTTAGCAGGTGTTAAAAATGCATATATAAAAAAAGCTCTTAAAAATTATATTGGCGTCAAAAGAAGATTTACGTATTTGGGTAAAATTAATTTGTCAAAAATTTATGATGACTATGCTCATCATCCTACTGAAATTGACGTCACAATATCAGGTGCTAAACAAATTAACAAAAATATCATAGTAGTTTTTCAACCTCATAGATATTCAAGAAATAAAATTTTATTTAATGATTTTATAAAAGTATTATCAAAAATTAAATCTTTGTATCTTTTAGACACCTATTCTGCTGGAGAAAAAAAAATTAAAGGATTTGAGTCAAAAAATATTTATAATAAATTAAAACAAATTAATAAAACAATAATTTATGTTGGAACTAAAAATATAAATAATATTATTTATAGAGAAACTTTAAAAAAGAATTTAATAATATTTATGGGCGCTGGCTCAATTAGTAAAATAGCACATAAATTCATGCAAATTAATGAATGATTTACTAGAAGAAATTCAATCAAAAATTGAAAGTAAAATATTATTAAATTATGATATGAGTACATCTACATGGTTTCGCGCAGGAGGTATAGCGAAAGGATACGTTATAATAAAAACTATTAGCGATTTAAAAAAAATAATTAGTTATTCAGATCAAATACAATATTACATAATCGGAGCCGGATCTAATTTATTGGTAAGAGATGGGGGTTTCAATGGATTAATAATAAAACTAGGAAAAAACTTCAATAAAATAAAATTAAAAAAAAATTTATTAAGTGTGGGTGGAGGTGTATTGGATTTAAATTTATCTAAATTTGCTCTAAAAAATTCAATCAAAGATTTTGAATTTTTTTCAGGCATCCCTGGTACAGTAGGAGGGGCTATAAAAATGAATGCTGGTTGTTTTGGGGCTCAAACGAGTGATATTTTAAAAAGTGCTTTAATAATTAATAAATATGGAAAAATAAATTTATTAAATTGTAAAGATTTAAAGCTTGGCTATCGAACTTCAGACATAGATCAAAATTCAGTTGTTTTACAGGCTAATTTTAGTTTTGAATACACCTCAAAATCAGATATTTTAGAAAAACATAAATTTATTAAATCACAACGAATAAATACACAGCCAATCAAAGAAAAAACTTCAGGTAGTTCGTTTAAAAATCCAAAAGATGGATTTGCAGCTGTACTTATTGAGCAAGCTGGTTGTAAAGGTATGCAATTTGGTGGAGCAACAATTAGTAATGTTCATTCTAATTTTATAATAAACCATGGTAAAGCAAAAGCATCAGATATCGAAGAATTAGGTAAAAGTGTAATAAGACGAGTTAAAAAAAAATTTGGTATCGAACTTGAGTGGGAAATAAAAATAATAGGAAAATAGTTTGAAAAAAATTTTAATATTACAAGGAGGCTATAATGAGGAACATAAAGTTTCACTAAAGACTTCAAAAGAAGTTTCTAAGACATTAAAGAAATTAAAAATAAGTTATAAAACTATTAATGTAAATCCTAAAAAATTTATTGATCAAATCTCAAAATATAAAAATAATTTTGTATGTTTTAATGCTTTGCATGGAACTTTTGGTGAAGATGGTAAAATTCAAAAAATTTTAAAAACCAAACAATTTAAAGTAACTCATTCAAATGAATTAGTTTCATCTAATTGTTTTGATAAATTAAAATCTAAAAAAATTGTAAATAAGTTCAAAATTCAAACACCTAAATTTAAATTAGTAAAAAATATTGACTTAAATGATAAATTTCTTTTTAAAATAAAAAAAAAATTTGATAAATTTGTAATTAAACCAGCTTCTAGTGGATCTAGTTATGGATTGAATATAATTAAATCAAATAAAGGTTTAAACATATTTTTAAAAAAACTAGTAAACTATAAAAAAAAATTTAAGAATGAAGAAAAATTCTTAATTGAAGAATTTATTTCAGGAAAGGAATTAACAGTTTCTGTAATAAAAGATAATATATCTTATAAGCCCATAGAAGTTACTGAAATTGTATCCTTAAATCAATCTTATGATTATCAAGCAAAGTACACTAAAGGTTTTTCAAAACATTATCTTCCTGCAAGAATTACAAAAAAACAATATAAAAAATGTTTAAGTACCGCTCTTAAAGTTCATAAAATTTTTAAATGCAATACTTTATCTAGAGTAGACTTTATTATAAATAAAAAACAGAATAAAATTTATTTTCTTGAAATTAATTCTCAACCAGGTATGACAAAATTATCTTTATTACCAGAGCAGGCATCTTTCCATAAAATAAGTTTTGAAAGTATCATTTTAAATTTAATCAAGAATGCAAAATGAAATCGAAGTTTAATAAAAAAAAAATTAATTTTTTTCCAAATCGCAAAATAATCAAACATTTATTTTTCTTATTTTTTTTTATATTTTTTTTAATATTAATATTTGATGGTATAAAAAAACACAATTTATTTTATGTATTAATTCAAGATATTTCTAATAAATTTAATTATCAGTTAGATAGTTATGAACTCAATAAATTAAATAGAGTAAATAAAGGTAAGGTATTGAAAATAATCAAAAATTATTATCACAAATCAATTTTCTTATTACCTCTTAAAGAATTAGAAAAAAAAATCACTAATTTAGAGTGGGTAAAAAGAGTAAATATTTCAACTAATTTAAAAAACAAGATTTATGTCGAAATAATTGAATATCAGCCACTTGGACTTTATATTTATAACAATAAATTATTTTTCTTTTCTGATGAAGGTATAATTCTAGACAAATATTCAAATAATTCAATTGAGCAATTTATTATATTTCATGGTAAAGATGTTTTAAAAAATGCAAATAATTTTTTAAATATTTTAAATAATATTAAAGGTATAGAGTATATTAAAATCAAAGAAGCTTACTATATAAATGGAAGGAGATGGGATATTAAATTAGATAATGATTTATTATTAAATTTATCTGAAAAAAATATTGAAGAGTCTATTAAAAATTATATTAAATTAGTAGAAAAATTTAATGAATCTGTGTTTAGCTCAATAAATAAAATTGACTTAAGAAATAATGAAAAAGCAATTATAAGTTTTAAGTAATGATAAAAGTAGGATTAAATATTGGTAACTCTAAAATATCTTGTGCTGTTTCAGAAATAAAAAATAATAAAAAAGTAAAACTGCTATCATATCATCATATTTCTTCAAATTTATTAAAAAAAAATATAATTACTAATTTTGAAAACCTTGCAAATGATGTAAAAACTCTGCTGTTAGAGTCTGAAAAAAAATCTCAAACTAAAATAAATTCAGTAAATTTGAATATTCCTACTGTTGATAGTGTTTCAAAATATTATGAGTCTGAAATTGATAATCTTCAGAGTGAAATTACAGAATTAGATATTAAGAAATTAATAAACAATTCTGAATATTTCAATATCAATCAAGATTATTACCAAATATTTAATAATATCAATGGATATGTTTTAGATGATAATTTTATTTATAATTCACCTGTAGGTAACTATGCTAATAAATTAAAAATTTTATTTTATAAAATTTTAGTACCTTTGAAATATATAAACAGCTATAAAAATAGTGTAAAAAAAATTGGTATTTCTGTTGATTCTTATGTTCCATCGCCTTTATCATCTTCAATAGCAACTTTAAGTACCGATGAAAAACATATTGGATCGATTTGTATAGATTTAGGTCATTCAAATACTTCTATTTCTATATTTGAAAACAATAAATTTATTTATGGTGATAGTTTTTTAGTAGGTAGTAACAATATTACTAATGATATTGCTAGAGGTGTATCAACTACTATTAATAGTGCTGAAAGATTAAAAACTTTATATAGTTCTCTTATAAGCTCTCCAAGTGATGAATTTGAAATTATTGAAATACCTATTATTTCAGGCGAAAGTGGAAAATTTAATCAAATTAATAAATTAAAAATAAATTCTATTGTTAAACCGCGAGTTGAGGAAACTCTTGAAATGGTGTGGCAAAAAATAAAACAAAACGGTCTCCATAAAAAACAAATCAAAAATGTAGTTCTAACTGGTGGTGGTTCTCAATTAGAGGGTATGTCACAGTATGCAGAGTTAATATTTTCAAGTAACGTAAGGATTGGATATCCAAAAGATATTTTCATTTCAGAGCAAAACATAGATAATCCAGGGTATTCAGATGCTCTAGGTTGTAGCTTATTTAATAATAATGAATTTTCAGATAAGTATATTGAAAAACAGGGAAAAAAAGAAAAAAAACAAGGTTCTAAAGGTTTTTTTAGTTGGCTTGACCAATATATTTGATATACATACAATATATAGATAATAATAATTGACGATTGCGACATCGAATCGTTAAAAAATAAAAAAAACGGCGGAGAATAACAAATGACAATAAATATTTCATTACAAGATGTGGGGGAAAACTTACATCCAAAAATAACAGTTTTAGGAGTTGGCGGATCAGGTGGTAATGCCGTTAATAACATGATTAATGCAAATTTAGAAGGTGTTGATTTTTTAATCGCCAATACAGATGCACAAGCTCTACAAATTTCAAAATGTCCCAATAAAATACAATTAGGTTTAAATAGTACAAGAGGTCTTGGAGCAGGAATGAGACCTGATATTGGTCGACAAGCAGCTGAAGAGGCTATTCAAGAAATTACTGAAAAATTAGATGGAAGTCATATGTTGTTTGTTGCAGCAGGAATGGGTGGTGGCACTGGTACTGGAGCAGCGCCTGTTATAGCAAAATTAGCAAGAGAAAGAGGTATTTTAACTGTAGGAGTTGTAACTAAACCTTTTCATTTTGAAGGTTCACAAAGAATGAAATTAGCTGAGAAAGGAATAGAAGAATTACAACAATATGTTGATACTCTTTTAACAATCCCAAATCAAAATCTGTTCAGAATTGCTAATGAAAAAACAACTTTTTCTGATGCATTTAAAATGGCCGATGACGTATTATATGCTGGGGTTAGAGGTGTGACTGATCTTATGGTCCAGCCAGGAATGATTAATCTAGATTTCTCGGATATTAAAACAGTAATGTCTGAAATGGGCAAGGCTATGATGGGTACTGGAGAAGCTTCAGGTGAGGGTAGAGCTGTAGCAGCTGCTGAAGCAGCAATTGCAAATCCTCTTATTGATGATGTGTCCTTAAAAGGAGCAAAAGGACTCATAATTAATATCACTGGCGGTAAAGATATAACTCTTTATGAAGTAGATGAAGCAGCTAATAGAATAAAACAGGAAGTAGATGAAGAGGCAAACATAATATATGGTACTACTTGCGATGATAGGTTAGATGGCCTTGTTAGAGTGAGTATAGTTGCTACGGGGATTGATTCTAATTTAGGTATTAATGCAAAGCCTCTTGAGACTTTTGCTCCAATCAAAATTAATAATGATATTTATAAGTCAGATGAAGTTAATGATGAGAAAATTTCAGAGACACCTGTTTTAGTAAATAATCAAAATGATTATTTAGCCGGAGATCATGAATTAGATCATCAGGAAGAAAATACTGAAAATCAAAAAGAAATTTTAACTGAAACTGGAGATCAAATTAAAGAAGATAAATTTGAAAATTTTTCTCCACTTCATATATCAGTTTCTGATGATAAAAATGAGGAGTACTTAGATGATGAAGAAACTGAGTCATTTTCAAATTTAAATACAGATGATACCGAAGAAGAGAATTATTCAAATAACTCAGAAAACAAAACTGAAAATTTATCCAATTATTCTGAAGAAGTTGTTGATCATCAAGAAAAAATAGATCTATCAAAAAAAGAAGAACCAACAGTTAGAAGATTAAGCTTATTTGATAATATATCTACAAATGACTCTGAAAAACCAACTCAAGAAGATTTAAAAACTGAGCCAGTAATTTCTGAACATACTCAAGATACAGAAACTACTGAAGAATTGGAAACAATTGAGTCAAATGAGACTGTCGATACAGAATTTAATGCATCAAATGATGAATTAGATGAGGAATTTAATCAAGAAACTGAGGAAGAGTTATTAGATATTCCAACTTTCTTGAGAAGGCAGGCTAATTAAGAAAAAAAATAACTGTAATATTTTGTAATATTCAGTTAGTTGCGGATTCTCAGAAAAAATATAAAAAAAGTGCTGTAAACAGCACTTTTTACTATGATAGATTTTATTCCAAATAAACAAAACCAACAAACTATAAAAGAAGCTATATCTATATCTGGCATAGGTTTGCATTCAGGAAGACATGTTGAGATGAAACTTGTACCTGCTAAAATTGATAGTGGAGTAAAATTTATTCGTTCTGATAAGAAAAAGAACAATGTTATTGATGCTATTTGGTCAAATGTTTCTGAAACAAATTTAAGCACAACTATTTCCAATGATAGTAATTTAAAGATTTCTACAATTGAGCATTTGATGAGTGCCTTATCTGGACTTCATATAGATAATATAACTATTTATATAAATGCCCCAGAAGTTCCGATTATGGATGGTAGTTCAAGGCCATTTGTTGATCTTATTGAAAATATTGGTATTCAAGTTCAAGATAAAAAACGTAAGCTACTAAATATTAAAAAAACCATTGAAGTTAAAAATAAGGAAAGTTCAGCAAAAATTATTCCCAATAATCAGTTTTCTATTGATTTTGAAATTGATTTTCCAAGTCAGTTAGTCTCTAAACAATCATGTCAACTACAAATGATAAATGGTAATTATAAAAATGATATATCAGCAGCAAGAACTTTTGGTTTTGAAAAAGATGTTAAATATTTAAGATCTAACGGCTTAGCTTTAGGGGGATCACTAGATAATGCAGTTGTTGTTGGTGAAAACAAAATTTTAAATGAAGAAGGGCTCAGGTATACTGATGAATTCGTTAGACATAAGATACTTGACTCAATAGGTGATTTGTATTTAGCTGGATCACCTATAATTGGCTATTTTTATGGAAATAAATCTGGTCATCATCTTAACAATGAGCTTTTAAGAAAACTTTTTTCTGATCAATCAAACTATAATTATATAGTTTAAACCATTTTTCTTGGATCAACAATTTTATCAAATTCTTTCTCAGAAATTAAATTTAATTTTAGAGCTGCCTGTTTCAAAGTAATATTTTCATTAAAGGCTTTTTTTGCAATCTTTGCTGCATTATCATATCCAATAAATTTATTAAGAGCTGTTACAAGCATAAGAGAATTTTGAACATGATTATTTATATTATCTTTATTTATTGTTATGCCTTCTAAACAATTTATACAAAAACTTTTAATACCATCGCTGAGGAGATTGATAGAATTTATTATGTTAAAAATAATTACTGGTTTAAATGCATTTAATTCGAAATGACCCTGTGAGCCTGCTTGAGATACTGCAATATTATTTCCCATAACTTGGCAACAAATCATACTTAAAGCTTCAATCTGTGTTGGATTTATTTTGCCAGGCATTATTGATGAACCTGGTTCGTTAGCTGGAATATTAATTTCTCCCAACCCTGATCTTGGACCAGAGGATAAAAACCTTAAATCATTTAGAATTTTTAATAATGAAACCGCTAGGGTATTCAATGAACTTGAAAAGTTTACTAATGAGTCATGACTAGCAATAGCTTCAAATTTATTTTTTGAAGGTTTATAGTTATTTATTGTAAATTTATTTAAAAATTTACAAAAAATAATGTCAAAATTTTTTGGAGCATTAATACCTGATCCTACAGCAGTTCCTCCCTGAGCTATATAAATCAATTCTTTTTTTGCAATTTTAATTCTTTCAAAATTATTTTCTATTTGATGTAAATAACCTGAAAATTCATCACCCATTGTTAAAGGTGTGGCATCTTGTGTATGAGTCCTTCCTATTTTAACAACTTTTGAATATGACTTAGTTTTCTTTTTAAGATCCTTAATTAATTTTTTTATAGAAGGAATTAATTTTTTATCTGTTAATTCATTTGAGGCTATATGCATTATTGTTGGAAAAGTATCATTTGATGATTGTGATAAATTAACATGATCATTTGGGTGCACAGGATATTTTGATCCAATTTTTCCATTTAAAATTCTAATTGCATAATTGCTAATTACTTCATTTGCATTCATGTTTGTTTGAGTGCCTGATCCGGTTTGCCATACTGATAGTGGAAATTCATCAATTAAACTTAAATTAATAATTTTATCACAAGCCTTTATAATTGCTTTAGTTAACCTACTATTTATTAAGCCTAAATGATTATTAGCTAACACACTTGCTTTTTTTTGTTGGCCTAAAGCCACAATAATTTCTTTAGGAATTTTATTGTTTCCAATTTTAAAGTTTTCTAGCGAACGTTGTGTTTGTGCACCCCACATTCTTTTAGAGTCTATTTTTTTAACTCCTAAACTATCTGATTCTGTTCTTTTCTTATTTGGCATTGTTTGTTAATAGACTTTTATTCTATAACATAAACCAAATACCGAAATAAATATATTATGAACAAACTTATTTTACTTAGACATGGACAAAGTCAGTGGAATTTAGAAAATAAATTTACTGGCTGGAAAAACGTCCCATTGACCAAAAGGGGTGAAACAGAAGCTAAAAAAGCAGGGGAATTGATAAAAAAACACGAAATTTATATTGATAAAGTCTTTAGCAGTGTTTTGGAAAGAGCAAATAGAACTGCTGAAATTGCTATAAAACAGGCTGACATTACAAATTTAATAGAAAATAATAAGTTAGTAATGACCTGTAGTGAGAAATTAAATGAGAGAGATTATGGTGATTTGGTAGGTTTAAATAAGCAAGAAACCGTCGAAAAATTTGGAAAAGACCAAGTCCATATCTGGAGACGTTCTTTTGATACTCCTCCTCCTAATGGTGAAAGTTTAAAAGATGTTCTTGAGAGGGTATCCCCGTATTTTCATGAAAATATAAAACCTTTTATTGATAAAGGTGAAAATATTTTAATAGTAGCACATGGTAATTCTCTTAGAGCAATGATGATCGAGCTTGGAATGTATAAACCTCAGGAAATTTCAAGTATTGAACTTCCAACTGGCTCACCACTTATTATAAGTTTAGATCAAGGCAGATTAGTCGACTTTAAATATCTTGATTAATTTTTTTTATAATTTGAAAAATTTATAACATTAGAAGAATTTTTTTTTTTATAAGTTTTTTTTTT
>CETH01074406.1_pt1 | contig 29740 bp, 23 predicted proteins | sample 361461 | NCBI WGS metagenome assembly CETH01 (sample SAMEA2622695, study PRJEB7988) | marine metagenome | isolation source: saline water (ENVO:00002010), including
AGATCTTATAATTCCAAAGGAGGAAAAGATTTGGTCTTTTAAAAATATTTATTGTGAAATAGGAGAGTTGGTACTAGGATTGGCACCTTCGCGAGAAAATAAAAAGGAAATCACTTTGTTTAAATCTGTTGGTAATGCAGTTCAAGATCTTGCTATTGTTAATTACATCATGAGAAAGTTATAGGAATAATTTTCTTTAAAAAAAATTGATAAAGTAAATGAAAATTTTAGTCACAGGCGGAGCCGGGTTTATTGGATCTCATCTATGTCAAAAGCTTCTTGAATTGGGTAAAGAGGTTATTTGCATCGATAATTATTTTACTGGTACAAAAAAAAATGTTGAATTTTTAAATGATTTTAAACATTTTAAAATGATAGAGCATGATATAACTGAGCCATTAAAAATAAAAGTTGATGGTATATATAACCTTGCTTGTCCTGCTAGTCCAAGATATTATCAAGAAGACCCAGTTAAAACAATTAAAACTAATGTACATGGCTCAATAAATATGTTAGAGTTAGCAAAAAATAACGATGCCAAAATTCTTCAGGCTTCTACTTCAGAAGTTTACGGTAATCCTACTGTCCATCCTCAGCCTGAAAGCTATCATGGAAGTGTTAATCCTATTGGCCCTAGAGCATGTTATGATGAAGGTAAACGCGCCTCTGAGACCTTATTTTCTGATTATCATAGACAGTACAATGTAGATGTAAGGATTGCCAGAATTTTTAATACTTATGGCCCTAGAATGGAGGTTAATGATGGGAGAGTAATTTCAAATTTTTTTATCCAAGCACTCAAAAAAACTCCAATTACTATTTATGGTGATGGTAATCATTCAAGGTCATTTTGTTATATTGATGATTTAGTGGACGGATTAATCAGGTTAATGAAAAGCAATATATCGACACCAATTAATCTTGGAAACCCAAATGAGGTTACGATATTAAGCTTAGCAAAAGAAATTAAAAAGATTACCAAATCATCGAGCGAGATTATATTTAAGGATTTGCCTGTTGATGATCCTTTAAAGCGCAAACCTGATATAAGAAATGCAAAGGAATTACTGAAATGGAGCCCAAAGATATCAAGAGAAGAAGGCCTTCTTAGAACTTACGACTATTACAAGAGGTTGCTTAAAGATGTTAATATTTAATTTTAATTATGGATATCTCGGTTGTAATTCCTTCTTATAATCGTATAGGTTTCATTGAAACGGCAATAAAATCTATATTAAACCAAACGGTATATCCTTTAGAAATTATTGTCGTTGATGATGGCTCCAATGATGGGACTTATCAGTTGATTGAAAAACGATATCCCTCTATTAGATTATTTAAGCAATCTAATAAAGGTGTTAGTAGTGCTAGAAACTTAGGAATCAACAAATCTAGAGGAGATTGGATAGCATTCCTCGATTCAGATGATGAGTGGCTTCCAGATAAACTAAGATATCAAATCAACTCAATAAAAAAAAACCCAAATATTTTATTTTTCCATTCAGATGAGATTTGGATACGAAATGGTTTGCGAATAAATCAAGGTAAAAAGCATAAAAAATATGGAGGATGGATTTTTGAAAAATGTCTTGATATATGCAGGATTTCTCCATCATCGGTCATAATGCATAAGTCTATATTTAAAAAGATAGGATTTTTTGATGAAAATATTCCGATTTGTGAAGATTATGATCTCTGGTTACGTGTAACATCTCAATATGAGGTTTTTTACATTGATAAAATTTTAATCAAAAAATATGGAGGGCATGCTGGTCAGTTGTCCACAGCTCCAAATGGAATAGAGCATTATAGAGCGTATGCGATCGAAAAATTACTTAGAAAAGGATTTTTAAATGATAGCGGAGGCTACGAGGTGGCTAAAAACATGCTCATAAAAAAATTAAAAATATATAAAATGGGACTCTTAAAAAGAGGTAAGATAAAAAAGGCTTCTGAAATTTTTCAGAAGATAGAATTTTGGGAATAAGTGTTCAAGATAAGGGTGTTTATTCAATTATCTTTTCATAATTCTTGAGCTTTTAGGATTAATTTATCGTAAAATAACCAGACCTAATGAAAATAAATGTTTAATTAAATGTCAACTATAATTAGGATAAGGGATAAATCTCCATCTATTCTTGTGTTTGGGGATATAATGTTAGATGAATTTATTATTGGTCGTGTTGATCGTATATCGCCTGAAGCTCCAGTCCCTGTAGTAGTTGAGCACAACAATTTAATGACTCTAGGTGGCTGTGGTAATGTAATAAGAAATCTTCTAAATATAGGAGTTAATATTGGCCTAGTTAGTGCCATAGGGGATGATATTACAGGGGAAGCGATAAAACGAAAACTGACTGAGTCAGATATAAGCACTGATGGACTCTTAAAATGCCTAGGAGTTCAATCAACTCGAAAAATGAGAATTATTGCAGATAGGCAGCACATTGTTCGAGTAGATTGGGACTCCAGTTTTTTAAATAAAGCAGATTATAGCAAATTAACTGATACAGTATCGAAAAGAATCAAAGAATACGATGGAATTATTATAAGTGACTATGATAAAGGTTTATGCAAAAGAGATATAGTTAGTTTTATAATTGATGAGGCCCGAAGAAAAAATATAGAAGTGTTTATTGACCCTAAAGGGGAGGACTGGGATAAGTATTGTGGGGCAGATTTAATTACGCCAAATCTAAAGGAGGCTGAAATAATTGTAAACAGCAAAATTAAAAATGAAAAAGATGTTGAGTCTGCAGGAAAGAAAATATGCGATTTGTATAAAATTAAAAAATGCGTTATTACTAGGGGAGGGCTTGGTATGTCAGTGATTGATGGTGAGGATTGTTGGCACATCCCATCAACTGCTAAAGAAGTATTTGATGTAAGCGGAGCTGGAGATACGGTGATGGCTTGTATATCCTCAGCTTTATTATCTGGTGTTGATTTAATTCAAGCTGTAACATTTGCAAATAACGCTGCAGGGATAGTTGTCGGGCATGTGGGGACAGCTCCTATTGGACCAGATGAATTATATTGAATTGAATTTTTTATAAAAATAAATCATTTTGTTGTAAAAATAGTGAGAATTAGTTTCTGTTATGTTTAGGATTAGAATATATATCATTCTATTGGGAGTTTATATGCTAAATGTCAGCTTAAGTGCTCAGGCATGGATTGAAGGCAGCTCTCCAGAGCCTAAAGAGCCCATATGGAGTGTAAATAACTTACCAAATAATGGCATAGAAATTTTTTTTCAATTACCTGGTTTCTATATTATTGATATGCCAAATAATAAACACAGTTTAAAATTTCCTGGAAGTGCTTCAATATTGGAAGAGGGAAACCCGGAACTTCCGCAGATTGCTAGATCAATAATTATTCCTGAAATATCAAAAATGAAAATTGAAATTTCTAGCTCAAAGTACATTGATTATGAACAAATTGATATTCTGCCTTCTAAAGGTAACCTTTATAGGAATATTCTCCCTTCTTCAGTGCCATACACTTATAGCGATGTTTATGAAAAAGATGAGTTTTATCCTAAAGAAATTGCTTTTCTGAGAGATCCATACATTTCTGGTTTAGTTCGAGGGCAGGCAGTAGCGATACAGCCGTTTCAATACAATCCAATAAAAAAGACTTTGCGTGTATTTACTGAAATTAAATTAAAAGTTAAAGAAGATGGAATTAGTAGCGTTAATCCACTAGTTCGATATCCTGAGAATAATATCATTCCTCGTAGCCAGCACCTGATCTACGAAGAACATTTCTTGAATTATTCTAATAGTGCTCGATATGATCCCCTCGGTGAGCTAGGTAAAATGCTTGTAATTTGCCATGGCCCATTTATGGATGCAATGGAGCCGCTAGTAGATTGGAAAAATATCAAAGGAATACCTACAGAAATTGTTGATGTTAATGATATTGGTAATACTTCAGATCAGATTAAAGATTTTGTTGAAAATTATTACTACCAAGAGGGCTTGACTTTCCTTCTCTTGGTAGGTGATATTGATCAGATTCCATCACCTCGTTTTTCACTTGGTAATGGATCAAATAGTCCAGCAGACCCTTCATATGGTTTCCTAGCTGGAGATGATTTTTATCCTGAGATTTTTGTTGGACGTTTTTCTGCTGAAGATACTTCGCATGTAAATACGATGGTGTCAAGAACAATTCATTATGAAAGATATCCTGATGCGACGAGCGGTAATTGGTTCAAAAAAGGTTCCGGGTTTGCCTCAAATCAGGGCCCAGGTGATGATGGTGAGTACGACGATGATCATTTAGATATAATTAGAGGGAAGCTCCTTGATTATAATTATATTGAAGTTGATCAAATATATGACCCGACCGGAACTGTGTCTCAGGGCGAAAGTGCAATCAATGAAGGAAGGTCTATTATTAATTATACTGGTCATGGCTCAAATTCAGGATGGGGCAATGGTTGTCCAATGAACAATACGGATGTGAACAGCCTAGTGAACACTGATGGTAAATGGCCTTTCATATGGACCGTTGCGTGCGTTACAGGAGAGTTTCATGTAGGCACTTGTTTTGCTGAGACATGGCTTAGAGCAAATCATGATGGGCAACCCACAGGGGCTTTAGCAAAATTCGCCTCTACGGTAAATGCTGCATGGAATCCGCCTATGGATGCTCAAGATGAAATGAATGATATTTTTGTCGAGTCATATCAAAATAATATAAAGCGTTCTTTTGGTGGTTTATCAATAAATGGTTGTATGAAAATGAATGATAACTATGGTACCGCTGGTTATCATGAGACCCTATATTGGTCTATTTTTGGAGATCCCTCTGTCATTGTTCGCTCTGATATTCCCCAAGAATTAAATGTTGCCTATGATGAGGTATTAATTATTGGTGCGACCGAATACAATATAAATACCGGGCTCGCTAATTCTCATGCTGCAATTTCAAGAAGCGGTGATTTATTAGGCACGGCTATTTCAGATGCTAGTGGAAATGCTTTAGTCGTTTTTGAAGAGCCCATAGAAGTTCCAGGTGAGCTGCAATTAGTAGTTACTGCATATAATTCGATTCCTTTTGAGGCTTCGATAAATGCTATTGCGCCTGAAGGTCCATATGTTCTTTTAGAAGAGTTTAATATTTATTCAAACACTGGGTCGGGTGAAAATGATAATTTGAATTTTGGGGATATAGGCTATATGATGATAAATGTAAATAATTCAGGAAATGAGAATGCGAATGGTTTAATTTTAAATTTATACAATCCTGATGGGCTGGTAAGTTTAGATGTACATTCTTTTGAACTAGACTCGCTACTATCGGGTCAGGATAGCTTGGTTGGGCCTTTTCAATTTCAGGTTGGATTTAATATTGAAGATCAACAGGAAATTAATTTTATCTTGGATGTTACATCTGGTGGCCAGAGCTGGGAATATGAAATTGATATATTAGCGAATGCACCGAATTTTGATATTGTTAGCGTGGGTTTTTCTAATTTAAGTATAGACCCCGGGGATTCAGATAGTCTTAACATTATAGTTGAAAATATTGGTCACGCCCCACTTAACCTCCCAGAATTTAGTCTAGGGACTAGTGATCCAAATTTTACTTTGAATAATAATATTAATATTATTAGCGATGGTCCGGATTGGGATGTTGCAAATCAAATTATTATAAGTTGTCTTTTTACAGCAGGGCAGAATATCTTACCGGGTTACACGGGTTTAATTAATTTAAATATAAGTTCATTAAATAATTCTTATTACGAATTTTTCTTATCGATACCAGTTACTGTCGGATTAATGGTTGAGGATTTTGAAAATGGTGATTTTAATTCATTTAATTGGATACATGATGGTTCTTCTCCGTCCTCATCCAATTGGTATATTCAAAATATTGAAAGTTTTCAGGGTAATTACGCGGCTAGATCAGGTGAAATTGAGAACAGTCAATTTACTTCCATTAAAATAGAATTAAATTTACCATATAGCGGTGAGCTGAGTTTCAGGGCTAAAACCTCAACTCAACCAGGCGACATTTTAGCTTTCTTTGTGAATGATATTCAATACGGGCCAGATTTGATGGGCGTTTCAGACTGGACTGAATATAGTTTTGACATAAGTGCAGGTGAAAAAATGTTTTCGTGGGTCTATACAAAAGATCAAAGTGGTGGAATGCAAGGTGATATGGTTATGTTGGACTGGATAACGTTTCCAGCAGGCGCACAGCCCCATATTGATTATGGGGATCTCAATCAAGATGACAATGTTAATGTTTTAGATATCATATTAACAGTTGCTAGTGTAATTGGGCAGCTAGATCTTGATGAAGACCAAATTTTAGCAGCGGATATGAATTCTGATGGCATTGTTGACGTATTTGATATAATGCTAATCGTCGATATGGCAATTCAACAATAGGGATTAGTTCCTTATTTTAAAATTAACAGTAGTTGTTTTCCATCTTTTAATTTTCATTAACCTGAGCCATGATAACTACCATAAAAGAAAAAAATGCTATTTTAATTTAAGTAGCCTATGGGGTAGTCTATAAAAATGGTTTATTTTTAATTTATTTTGTTTGGTAGTTATAACGGTAGTTGATTATTATTTTTTTATTTGAGACATGAAATTTATTGATCTTAGGGCACAACAAAAAAGAATCCGCTCAAATATTGAGTCGAGGATTAATCATGTTTTGGACCATGGAAAATTTATTATGGGTCCAGAAGTTTATGAGTTAGAGTCCAAACTAGCTGAATATGTTGGTAAAAAATATTGTATTTCATGTTCATCTGGAACAGACGCCCTTCTTATCCCATTGATCGCAAAAAATATTGGACCCGGTGATGGTGTTATAACCACTCCTTTTACGTACATTGCTACTGCTGAAGTGATTAAACTTTTAGGAGCTACTCCGATTTTTATAGATGTTTATCCAGATACTTTCAATATAAATCCAGACTATATTCCTGATGCATTAAATTACGCAGATAGTATTGATATAAAAGCCAAAGCTATAATTCCGGTTGACTTATTTGGTTTGCCTGCTAGATATCGATTAATTGAAAAATATGCTGAAGAAAACAATCTTTTTGTAATTGAAGATGCTGCCCAAGGATTTGGTGGCTCTATTAGGGGTAAAAAAGCTGGTTCATTTGGTCAATGTTCTTCAACCTCATTTTTTCCTGCTAAACCACTTGGCTGCTATGGTGATGGCGGAGCAATTTTTACGGATGATGATGAATTAGCATTTAAAATGAAATCTATTAGAATTCATGGAGGTGGTAAAAATAAATATGATAATGTTAGGCTTGGAATTAATGGTAGGCTTGATACTATTCAAGCTGCTATCCTTTTAGAGAAAATAAAAATTTTTGATGAAGAGGTTGAGCTTAGAAATAAAGTCGCTAAATATTATTTAAATAATTCAAACACAGGTTTTAAAATGCCCCATGTTCCTAAAAAATATACATCTAGTTGGGCTCAATTTTCCATTGTAGCTCCATCTGAAGAAAAAAAAAGTTCCTGCATTGAATTACTTAATAAAAAAAATATACCAACCATGACTTACTATCCTATCCCTTTACATTTACAGAAAGTTTTTTCTGAGTATGGTTACGCCAAAAAACAATTTCCAGTTACTGAAAACATTTCTAAATCTATTTTTTCTATTCCTATGCATCCTTATTTAAAAAAATCAGATCAAAATAAAATTATGGAAATAATTAATGAATTTTAAAAAAATTTGTGTTGTAGGAGCTGGTTATTGGGGCAAAAACCATTTACGCACATTAAGTGAATTAAATGTTCTTTTTGGAGTAGTGGAAAAAAATAAAAATAGTTTAAATCAAATATTAAAGAAGTACCCAAAAATTAAAGGATTTTCTTCAGTTAAAAAATCCCTTATGTATGAAAATTTTGATGGCTATACCATAGCTACTCCTGCAGAAACACATTATGATTTGGCAAAAAAAATTATAAAAGCGAAAAAACATGTTTTAGTTGAGAAACCCCTTGCATTAAATGTTCCAGATGTTAAAGAATTAATTAAACTTTCTATTGATCATTCCGTTAATTTGATGGTTGGACATGTTCTATTGTTCCATCCTGCAATAAGAAAAATTAAAGAAATAATAAATAGCGGAATTATTGGTAAACTACAATATATCTATAGTAATAGATTAAATTTAGGGCAAGTAAGGACCGAGGAAAATGTATTTTGGAGTCTCGCGCCTCATGATATAGCAATTTTTCAATATTTAACTGGAACATATCCTGAGAAAATTAAAGCCAGCGGCAGTACATTTTTGCAAAAAGGCATACCAGATTCTACAATAACTCAATTAGAGTATAAGAATAATATCAAAGGTCATATTTTTGTTAGTTGGTTGCATCCGTTTAAAGAGCATAGGTTGGTTGTAATTGGGTCAGATGCGATGATATCTTTTGAAGACTCTAAAGAAGATAAACCATTGAAGCTGTACTCTAAAGGATTTATATTTAATAATCAAGTTCCTGAAAAAGTAGATGGCCCAGTAGAATTAATTGATTATGAAAAGAAAATGCCACTAGCTGAAGAATTATCTTTTTTTATAAAAAGTTTTGATAGTGGAAACATTTCTTTAGCTGATGGGTATCATGGACTTGAAGTAGTTAAAATACTTGTAGAAGCAAGTCGCCAGTTAGAAAAATGAAAAACCTAAAATATTTTGTACATAATTCATGTTATATAGATGATAATGTTAAGATCGGTGAGGGTACTAAAATATGGCATTTTTCCCATCTTCAATCAGGCTCAATAATAGGAGAAAACTGTAGAATCGGGCAAAATGTAAATATTGCAAATAATGTTAAAATTGGTAATTATGTTAAAATTCAAAACAATGTTTCTGTGTATGAAGGTGTTGAATTAGAGGATTATGTTTTTTGTGGTCCTTCTATGGTATTTACTAATGTGAAAATTCCAAGATCTGAATTTCCTCAAAAAGGTGCTAAATTTTATGAAAAGACATTAGTGAAAAGATCAGCAAGTATCGGTGCCAACGCAACAATACTTTGTGGGATTACAATCGGAGAATATTCATTAATTGGCTCTGGTGCTGTAGTTACTAAAGACGTTCCAGATTATACTCTTGTGATTGGTAATCCTGCTAGTATTGTATGTAGAGTAGATAAATATGGTAATCGTTTATAAATAATTTTTGGATAACAAAAAGTGAATCAAGATATAAAGATTTCAATAATTGGTTTGGGCTATGTAGGTTTGCCTTTAGCTATTGAGTTTAGTAACCATTTCCCTGTTGTAGGTTTTGATTTATCAAAAAAAAGAGTTGAGGATTTAAAAAATGGCATAGATATTAATAAAGAGACTATAAAAGAGAAGTTGTTGGCTTCATCTAATCTTAAATTTTCTTTTAATACTGAAGATATCGCACATTCAAACATATTTATTATTACTGTTCCAACTCCAGTGAATATTCATAATGTTCCAGATTTAGATCCTTTAAAATCAGCCTCAGAGATTGTTGGCCGCCATCTTAAAACTGACGATATTATTATTTATGAGTCTACAGTTTATCCTGGAGCAACGGAAGAGATATGTGTTCCTATTTTAGAAAAAAAATCAAAACTGAAGTATAATGTAGATTTCTTTTGTGGATATAGTCCTGAAAGAATTAATCCAGGAGATAAAAAACATAGTTTGTCAAATACTGTGAAAATAACATCTGGATCAAATCCTGAAACAGCACAATTTGTTGATAATCTTTACAATAAAGTAGTTTCAGCTGGGACTCATGCAGCTGCTTCAATTCGTGTCGCTGAAGCAGCAAAGGTAATTGAAAATGTTCAAAGAGATCTTAACATAGCCTTAGTTAATGAATTAGCAATTATTTTCAATAAGCTTGGGATTGATAGTATTGATGTATTTAAAGCCGCAGAAACAAAATGGAATTTTATGCCATTCAGGCCAGGATTAGTTGGAGGTCATTGCATAGGGGTGGATCCTTATTATCTTACTCATAAGGCTATCGAAGTTGGATATAATCCTGAAGTTATCCTGGCTGGGAGAAAAATTAATGAGGGCATGGGAGGGTTTATAGCTGATATCGCAATATCTGAAATGACAAAACAAAATATAAATTCTATAGACGCGCGGGTGGCAATCCTTGGAATCACCTTTAAAGAAAACTGTCCTGATATAAGAAATACTAAAGTAATGGATATATTTTATAGGCTAGGAGAATTTAAATCCAAAATACTTGTAAATGATCCTTGGGCCGATAAACCGGCAGTGAAGAATCAGCTCAAGATAAATTTAGTTGATCTAGAAAAGATTAAGGATGTAGACTGTCTTATAATTTGTGTAGCACATGACGAATATAAAAAAATAAACCTTAAGCATTGGGAAGAGATAGTGGCTAAAAATGGAATAATAATAGATGTCAAATCAATTTTTGATAATACCTTCTTTGAAAAAAGTAGCATTAATCATAAAAGAATATAAAATACTATGACATACTGTTTCTATGGCCAGACTTATTTCTAATTTAATTATTTTTAATTTTGATATCTAATGAATCAAATTTTATGAATAAGCCCCTTAAACCGGACTCAGAGGACACTAATATAAAAAACCAATCACTCAATTACCCCTCTTGGATTCTTACTGACCGCCAGATTTGTGATTTAGAGCTTCTAATGAATGGCGGTTTTAATCCTTTAAACGGGTTTATGAATAGTGAAGATTATTTTTCTGTAATAAAAAACATGAGACTTTCAAATGGAATGTTATGGCCGATTCCAATTGTTTTAGATGTAGATGAAAAATTTAGTAATTCCCTTAGTGCAGGTGATAAGGTAACCCTAAAAGATAAGGAGGGTTTTCCATTGGCAGTCCTAAATATTAGTGATAAATGGAAACCTGATTACGAAAAAGAAGCTAAAGAAGTGTATGGTACTACAGATCAATCACATCCTGGGGTATCCTATTTAATCAATATTAACGGGAGTTACTGTTTAGGTGGGAGTATTGATAAAATTTCGTTACCGCATCATTATGATTTTCAAAATAATAGACATACTCCTCTTTTGTTAAAAAAAATATTAAAGAAAAATAAATGGGATAAAGTTGTTGCATTCCAAACGCGCAATCCTATGCATAGAGCGCATGTAAAAATGACTTTGGATGCGATGAAAGAATTAAATGCAAACCTATTGATTCATCCAGCAGTTGGGCAAACGAAATTGGGTGATATAGATTATTTCACCAGAGTTAGATGTTATAGATTGATTATGGAACAATATCCATTAAATAGTTCAATGTTAAGTTTACTCCCCTTATCAATGAGAATGTGCGGACCTCGAGAGGCTATCTGGCATGCACTAATTAGAAAAAACTATGGGTGTACTCATTTGATAATTGGCAGGGATCATGCAGGTCCCGGGATTAATTCTTTAGGAAAGCCATTTTATGGACCATATGATGCGCAAAATTTGGTTAAAGACTATCAGAAGGAGATAGGTATTGAGATGGTTCCTTTCAAGACTTTAGTGTATGTCCCAAAAATAAAAAAATACAAACCATTAGAAGAAATTAATAAAAAAGTTAAGTATAAAAATATTTCTGGTACAGAATTACGTTTATTAATCAGAAAAGGAGAAGAAATACCAAGTTGGTTTACATTTGATAAAGTAGCGGAAGAACTGAAAAAGAGTACGCCCCCGTTAATCAAACGAGGTTTCACAATATTTTTTACAGGTCTTTCAGGTTCAGGTAAATCAACCCTCGCAAATGGTTTAATGATAAAGTTTCTTGAGGAAGGTAGTAAGCCTGTAACTTTATTAGATGGAGATATTGTAAGGACAAATTTATCAAGTGAACTCGGTTTTTCTAAAAAGGATCGTTCCATTAATGTAAGGCGGATTGGATTTGTTGCGAGTGAAATAACCAAGAATGGTGGAGTTGCTATTTGCGCTCCCATAGCGCCATATGAATCAGATCGTCTTTCAAATAGAAAATTAATTTCACAGCATGGAGTATTTATTGAAGTTTATGTAAAGACACCTTTACATGTGTGTGAAAAGCGTGACCCTAAGGGTTTGTATAAGTTGGCAAGGCGAGGTGATTTAAAAAAGTTCACAGGTATTTCTGATCCATATGAAGAACCAAAAAAAGCTGAAATTGTTATTGATTCAAGCATAATCTCTCCAAGCAAATTAGTGGAAAAAATCTTTGGTAAAATCAGAAAGCTTGGATTAGTAAATTAATAAAACAATAATTATTCTTTAAATGATAAACCAAGTAGTTATGTCCAATTTAGATTTATGCTAGAAAACAGAATATTAATTACTGGTTGTGCTGGATTTATTGGCTATCACCTTTGCAGGTCATTAGTTGGTCACGGTGGTGAAATACTAGGTATCGATAATATAAACTCTTATTACGATGAAAATTTAAAATATGCTAGATTGAAAAAGTTGGGATTAAATAGAAATAAAATTGAAACTTCAAAAACTAAAATTTTAAAATCAGATATATACAGAAACTTTCACTTTTCTAGAATTGATATTTCAAATAGAAATTTACTCAAAAATATTTTTTCCGAATTTAAGCCTCACAAAGTTGTAAACCTTGCTGCCCAAGCAGGAGTCCGTTATAGCATTGAAAATCCATATGCCTACCTAGATTCAAATTTAATAGGGTTTTTAAATATTATTGAATTATGTAAATGTAATGATGTAAAAGGATTAATCTACGCATCGAGTTCATCGGTTTATGGAGGAAATACAAAAACCCCATTTTGTATTGAAGACCGTGTAGATTCACCTCTTTCTTTTTATGCAGCAACTAAGCGTGCAAATGAACTTATTGCGCATTCGTATTCTCATCTATATGGTTTACACACTACGGGTCTACGTTATTTTTCTGTCTATGGACCTTGGGGTCGTCCTGATATGGCTCCTTTTATTTTCACAAAAAAAATATTAGCTGATGAAAAAATACCAGTATTTAATAATGGAAAAATAAGAAGAGATTTTACCTATATAGATGATATTATATTAGGCACTAAATCTGCTATTCAAAAAAATTTTAAATGCAAAATATTTAATCTTGGAAATAATAAAAGTGAAGATTTGATGTATTTTTTATATTTGATAGAAAAAACTTTAGGGAAAAAGTCTAAAGTTCATTTTTTACCAATGCAATTAGGTGATATTTTGGAGAGTTATGCTGATATAAAAGAATCAAAAAAGATGTTGGGCTTTAGGCCTTCAACTAATTTAGATATTGGGGTAAAATATTTCATAAAATGGTATTTGTCCTATTATAACCAAGATATATAAAATGACGTTATTATGAAAGTTTTGGTTACTGGTGGTTGTGGATTTATTGGGTCTCATCTAGTTGATGAATTGGTTAGGCAAAATTATACTGTCACTGTCATTGATAATTTATCAACGGGAAATATTGAAAACTTAAATCCTAAAGCAATTTTTTACCAAAGGGATATACGAGATTACGAATCAATTAAAAAATATTTCATTGATAAATCAGTTGTATTTCATCTGGCTGCACTTCCAAAGATTCAACCTTCCTTTGTTGATCCTATTTTACATGAAGAGGTGAATGTTATCGGCACAATAAATTGTTTGCTCGCTAGTAAAAATCATGGTATAAAAAAATTTATTTTTAGTGGATCTTCATCAGTCTATGGTAATACAGATGACATTCCGACATCCGAAAGCTCATTTATAAATTGCCTAAATCCATATGCTCTCCAAAAGTACACTGCCGAACAATATTGTTTTATTCTGGGCAAAAAATATGATCTCCCGGTGGTGTCATTAAGATATTTTAATCCATATGGACCGAGGTCATTTAATTCAAAAAACCCTTATAATGCTTATACATCAGTAGTAGGTATATTCAATTATCAATCAAAAACGACTAAAACCCTAACAGTAACAGGTTCGGGTAAACAATCTAGAGATTTTATTCATATTTATGATCTAATCCAGGCTAGTGTTTTAGCCTCTAAAAAGAAAATTAAAAATGAAATAATTAATATTGGGTTTGGGAAAAGTATTTCAGTAAATCAATTAGCTTCGTACTTTAAATGTAAAATTAGTTACATCCCGGAAAGAAAAGGAGAAGCTTTAATTACTTGCGCGTCAATATCAAAAGCAAAAAAGTTATTAAATTGGGAACCTAAAATTGATTTAAAATACGCTATAGATGAAGAAATTTTATAAAAGATTAATAAAGCAAGTATTTCATTTAAACATTTAATCAAAATTAATGATTGTTTATTCCTGGTAGTTATTAAGTAGTTAATTAATTATATGACTATTAAATTATTATTTCATAATATCTGATAATGAAAATCTTAAATAAATTAACAACTGAAATAAATAGTAGTTGTTTGGTAGTTACCAATCTGTTTATAAAAACTTTATTTACTAAATTGATATATGAGTAGTATATATAGAAAAGGAAGAGATGGTTATTTTTACTACCAAACTTACGTATATAATCCTATTTCAAAAAAAAAGGATAAGAGAATTTTTCATGCATTAGCAACTAAGGATAAAGACAAAGCTGAACAAAAACAAAGAGAATTTGATCAAAAATATAAGTTTTTGACTAAAACTTCAGATAACTCGTTTATTAGAAGATTTTTCTTTAATAATCAAAAAACATTATTCATTGTTTCTATATCTGTCGTGTCAACTCTCTTTTTCACTAGAGTTTTTGATTCTAACAAAAATAAAGATATCAATTCAAAAAAACACCAAAAACAAGATCTTCAAACTTTCCAGGGAGGATCCGATAGTTCTTATCTAAATCTAACAGATATTAAAGAGCAGAAAGAAATTAAAGAACCAAGAATAATTGATAAACAAGCTAATAACAATATTAGCAACAATGATTTGGAAATGATAAATAATAAAAAACCAGATGCAAAAATACGAATCCCGAGCTATAAAATAGTAAGGATTGAAGAGGTCTCTAGTGCTTTTGATCAAGGAAAAATATTTGCACTAATCAAAGATCCTTTTGATTCAAAAGGTTTAAGGGGGGTTTGTGATAAAATCTTTAAACAATATTCAAAATTTAATAATATAATTATATGTCTTTATCTAGATAATAAGATAGGTAGGGCCATCGCTAGTGGGAAAGAAAATGATTTTACAGAAAAACAAAAAAGTGAATCATGGCTAGCGATGTTTTCATACAATAATGTAGAAGGCTCATATTTTGATGATAGCCCTGGAGGGTACCTAGGTGTTTTTTAATATTAATTTTCAAAAATTATATTTCCTTATTAAAAGTATTTTTATATATCTTTATTGTTTTAGTTGTTTATTAGGCCAAACGAATAGTCAGATTAAACAAGCTAAGGATATTATTAAAAAATCAAATATGTCGGAAGCCCAAATTAGATCAGCTGCAAAAGCTCAGGGATTTACAGATAAACAAATAAACGATGCCATAAAAAATGAATTAAATAAAAAAAATACTTCTCAATCCACTTCAATCGATGATTTAGAAGCAGGTAGTAAACAAACCTCAGTTTCCGAAACAGACGCTTCAAATAATAATAATGATGATTTTGATCAAAAATCAGAAATAGAGTCTGAATCCAAAGTGCAGCCTGGAAGAAACGAATTAGAATATTTTGGATATGAAATTTTTAAAAGGGACCCTTCAATTTTTCAGGCTTCCTCAGTCGGTGCAGTTGACCCAGATTATCTTATTGGCCCAGCCGATGAAATAATTGTTATGTTATGGGGTGAGACACAATTTCGTCAAGTCCTAAAAGTTGATAGAGAAGGCTTTATTTTTATTCCTGAAATAGGTCAAGTTTTTGTTAATGGCTTAAACCTAAATATGTTGGAATCAAAGCTATTCAGAGTATTATCTCAATCTTATGCTAGTTTAGATCCAAGAGGGTTTAAAGCGACTACTTTTTTAGATGTAAGTTTGGGCAACCTCAGACCTTTACGTATACAAGTTTTGGGAGAGGTCACCCAGCCGGGAGCCTATACCGTTAGTCCCTCAGCAACTCTTTTTTCTTCTCTTTATTATTTCAATGGTCCTACCACAAATGGATCGTTAAGAGATATTAAGTTGATTCGCGCAGATAAGGAAATCACGGCCATTGATTTTTACAATTATTTACTTACTGGTAAAAAAATGCAGGATCAAAAGCTTCAACTAGATGATATAATATTTATTCCAAAACGAATGAAGACTGTGTCAATTGATGGTGAGATTAATCAACCAGGAATTTTTGAATTAAAAAATGGAGAAGGCATAAAGGATTTAATTAGTTTAGCTGGAGAATTAAAAATTTCTGCATACTTGAAACGTGCTCAGATTGATCGGATTGTTCCTTTTGAGGAAAGAGAAAAATTGGGTATGGATAGAATAATTCTTGATCTAGACTTAAGCAAAATAATTAAAACTAAAGAAAATTTCGAAATTCGAGATGGCGATCGTGTGCAAATTTTTTCTATTTTAGATATCAGATTAAACTCTGTAGAGATATCTGGAGCGGTAACCAGACCTGGAACTTATGAATTAGAAAAATCTTTTTACTTAAGTGATCTAATTCAAAGGGCAGATGGACTACTTGGTGATGCTTATAGAAAAAGAGTGGATGTTGTAAGGGTGTTACCTGATCTTCGACAAAAATTAATTAAATTAGATCTAGAACAAGTCATTAATGAGATTCCAAATCAAAATATTGAATTGCAGGCTTTAGATAGAATAAGGATATATAGTTTAATGGAAATGATACCAGGAAATTCGGTCTCTATAAAAGGACATGTAAAAAATCCAGGGCTTTACCCTTTACTTGAGGATATGACTCTTCGGGATATCATTTTTCAATCTGGTGGATTTCTTGATGCAGAGTTTTTAAAGCAAACATATTTAGAAAGAGCAGATATATTTAGGTTTGACAAAAATCGCATTAATAGAAAAATAATTAGTTTTAATTTGGGTCAAATAATTAATGATGAAAATTTTGAATCTGATATAATTTTACAACCAGATGATATAATAAACATTTATCCTAAGACTGTTTTTAGAGGATCTTACAGTATAACGATTAGTGGTGCGGTAAAAAATCCGGGAATATATAATATTAAGAAAAACATGACTCTAATAGATGCAATTTTGGAAGCTAATGGTTTTGATAAAGATGTATATCGATATCGCATAGAGATTTCTAGGGTAGATCCAGAAAATTCATCATTAGATGCTTATTCAAGTTTAATTGAAATTATAATGAAAAAAGATTTTATTGATAATTATATATCTGATGGATTTAATATAAATCAAGTTGATAATCCAGTATTAAATCCATATGATATGATTTTTGTTAGACCGGATCCTTATTTTTCTCTTCAGCGGAAAGTATCTATTGATGGTATGGTATTATACCCGGGTGATTACCCGATTTTATCCCCAAATGAAACGATAAAGGATATAATTGATCGTGCAGGAGGTATTAGACCTGAAGCATATTTAGAAGCTTCTAGATTTATTAGAGGGAATAAAGAAATAAATCTTTCTCTTAAAAAAGTCTATGAAGGAAAAAATCATAAAAGTAATTATTTAGTTCGAGATGGTGACCAAATAATTATTGCAGGATATGGGAAAATAATTTCTATTAATGGAGAAGTTAGTTCTCCTGGATTTTATCCATTTGAATCTAGAAAGCGAGTTAGTTCTATATTACGAGAATCTGGTGGATTGAGTCCGGATGCGGATAAAAAAAATATTTATATCAAATTCCCTAATGGAAAATCAAAAAAATATCACCCAGTTTTTGGCAATCCTAAAGTTAAAGATGGTTCTGTTATAACTGTGGGTAAAAAGCCTGAAGAGGAACCTTTTGATAAAACTGAGTATATGTCGGAATTAAGTAGTATAATAGCTAATCTCGCTCAGGCCATTTCATTAGTGATTTTGGCGAAAAACTAAAATCAATGCGGATATTAATACTCTCTTTTACAAATATAAACCATTTAAAGATATTATCTGATAGATAGATACAAAAATAAAATCAGTGAAAATTGAGTCAACATTAATTCCTGAAGTAAAAATTCTTACTCCGGCCATCCATAAAGATAGGAGGGGGTATTTTTATGAGTCATACAAAAGTGAATTCTTTGACCAGCACGGTCTCCCCTCAAATTTTGTTCAAGATAATCAAGTGCAATCAAAACAGAAAGTTATTCGAGGATTTCACTATCAATTAGCTAAACCGCAAGGTAAGCTAATTCGAGTTGTCTCAGGACAAGTAATCGATGTAGCTGTAGATCTGAGACTTGGTTCTCCAACATTTGCTAAGTATGTAAAAGTCGAATTATCAGATAAGAATAATAAATCACTTTATATTCCAGAGGGTTTTGGGCACGGATATTTAGTATTATCAAAAGAGTCTGTACTATTATATAAATGTACAAATTTGTATGATCCGATGGATGAATATGGTATTGTTTGGAATGATAAAACTATTAATATTGACTGGGGTTGTAAAAGGCCGGTTATATCGAAAAAAGATTTAAATCTCCCAATATTAAGTGAACAAAAATTTTTACCTAAATATTAAATGAAAAAATGTCTAATTACTGGTGGTTTTGGATTTATTGGTTCAAACTTTATAAGATTATTATATGAATCGAAAAATGAATTTAAAATTATTAATCTTGACAAGTTAACATATGCAGGGAATAGGGATAATTTAATAGGTATCCCGGCGTCCTTTTGCAATACAATAGAGGGTGATATTTGTGATAAAAATCTAGTTTCTAATTTATTTGAAAAATACAATTTTGATATTGTAGTCCATTTTGCTGCTGAAAGTCATGTAGATAGATCTATTGATGGTCCAGATAATTTTATCAATACAAATGTTTTAGGAACTTTAAACTTGTTGGAGTGTGCTCGTTTTAATTATTATAAGACCAACAATTTTAATTTTCGTTTCTTACATGTTTCTACTGATGAAGTTTATGGATCTCTTGGAGTCAGTGGTAAGTTTAGCGAATCAACTCCATATGATCCGAGCTCTCCATATTCAGCTTCAAAAGCTGCATCTGATCACCTAGTTCGGGCTTGGAATAAAACATTTGGTTTGCCGACATTAATTACCAATTGTTCTAATAATTATGGGCCCTATCAATTTCCAGAGAAATTGATTCCACTTATAATTATTAATTGTATAAATCAGAAACAATTACCAGTTTATGGTGAAGGCCAAAATATAAGAGATTGGTTATATGTGGATGATCATTGTGAAGCAATAAAAAAAGTTTTAGAAAAAGGTAAGATTGGTGAGACTTATAATATTGGTGGGAACAATGAAATTAAAAATATAGATATAGTTAAACAAATTTGTGGAATTATGGATGAACTGATTCCTCGATCAAAAGGTAATAGATATTCTGAATTAATTAAATTTGTCAAAGATAGACCGGGACATGATTTTAGATACGCAATAGATTCTTCAAAGATTAAAGAAAACTTAAATTGGACTCCAAATGAAACTTTTAAAACTGGTATACGTAAAACAATTATGTGGTATATAGATAATAAAATATGGTGGAAGAAAATTCAGGATGGTACATATAGTCAAGAAAGATTGGGAGAATTAAAAAAGTGAAAGGTATTATTCTAGCAGGAGGAAGTGGAACAAGACTATATCCCATAACCAAAGTTATTTCTAAGCAGCTTTTGCCTATTTATGATAAACCGATGATATATTATCCTCTATCGACCTTGATGCTCTCAGGTATTCAAGATATTCTCATTATTTCTACTCCAGAAGACACTCCTAGATTTGAAAGGTTATTTGGTGATGGTAGCCAAATGGGTTTAAGATTGAGCTATAAAATTCAACAATCTCCAGATGGATTAGCGCAAGCATTTTTGTTAGGTGAAGAATTTATAGGGAAAGATCCAGTCGCCCTTATTTTAGGTGATAATATTTTTTTTGGTCATGGATTAGTTGAATTACTTGAAAAAAGTAAAAATGTTGTTGAACAAGAAAATAATGCGGTTATTTTTGGGTATGGAGTTAAGGATCCCGAAAGATATGGCGTTGTAGATTTCAATAAAAATTGGGAAGTAACTTCATTAGAAGAAAAACCAGAAAATCCAAAATCTAATTATGCTGTTGTTGGTTTATATTTTTACCCAAACGAAGTAATAAAAATTGCGAAAACAATTGAACCCTCAGATCGTGGTGAACTAGAGATAACTTCAGTGAATCAAGAATTTTTTAATAATGAGAAATTAGATGTGCAATTAATGAGCCGTGGATATGCTTGGCTGGATACTGGAACACAAGAAGCAATGAACGACGCATCGAACTTTATTAAAATTATCGAGCAGAGGCAAGGAATAAAAATTGCGTGCTTAGAAGAAATTGCTTACCGTAAGGGTTTTATAAATAGGGAAAAACTAATAATGCTATCAAATAATTATAGTAATGAGTATGGGGATTATTTAAGGGAGATTATAAAATTATAAAGGATCTTATCCTACCACTTTAATACTTTAACTATTTAAAAAAGAAGCAAATTTTGGATCACAAAAAATTTAGAAAATGAACTATATAATATGAATAATTTTTCATCTAATGATAAAGATCATTCTTTTGTAGAAATAATCTTAATTCTTGCATCTCAAATAAAAATTATAATAATTGTTCCTACAATATTATGCATTATAACAATCATCTATTCTTTATTTATTGCTAATCATGTGTATACTTCTACATCGAAAATAATGTCATCTTCATCAAGCGGAGGTATTTCTCAGGCAGCTGGCTTAGCTGCACAATTTGGGATTTCACTTCCGATATCATCTGGAGAAGCAGAAACTAATTGGGTATATCCAGAAATAATCAAGAGCCGAACAATTGGCAGAAAAATATTAAAAAGAAACTTTAATACCAGAGAGTTTGGGGCACAAAAGAGCTTAACACAAATTTTGACTTATGGGAATGAAGAACCTCAATTTTCATTAGACACTTTAGAAACTATGGCTCTAGAATTATTAAATAAAAAAATCCAGGTTTCGGAAAATATAAAAACAGGAATTTATACTTTAATCACCAATGCCTCTGAACCAGTATTATCTGCTGAAATAAATATGGCTATTCTTGAAGAATTAGACTCTCATCAGAGGGAATATAACAAAAACAGAACTAGCAAAACCCGTCAATTTATTGAAGAAAGAATAGTGGGTACTGAAAAAGAACTGAATTCTGCTGAGGAAAACCTAAGAAAATTTATGGATCGAAATCGGAGAATAGAAAATTCACCAACTTTACTTTTAGAACAACAAAGATTGAATAGAGAGGTAACAGTATTAACGGGTGTTTTTACTACTCTAAAGCAGCAGCTGGAGACAACTAAGATTGAAGAAGTGAAAGAGTCAGAATACGTCATTATACTAGATAAACCAGAAGTTCCCTTATTAAGATCTAAACCTCAAAGAACAAAAATGGTTATAATGTCAGGAGTTTTTGGTATTTTATTAGGTATTATTGGTGCCTTTATCGCTAATGTAAGTCAAAGTTTTACCAGGGATGAAAGAAAAATATTGGAAAAGGCCAAACGCCAACTGGCAAATAATATTCCGTTTTTTTTGGCGTTTTTTAAGAATATTAAACAATTTCAACAAAATTAAAGAACCTAAGTTAGGTAAAAAGTTGTTCATAGCTAATTTTCTCATAACTTTGATTCATTAAAACTTGAAGTACTTTCGAATAATTCCTAGGCTAGATATCAAAGGTCCTAACCTAGTTAAGGGTATACATCTAGAAGGATTGCGTGTATTAGGTAAGCCTGAAGATTTTGCAAAACTATATTATAAAAATGGTGCTGATGAATTAATTTATCAAGATACTGTAGCAAGTTTATATCAAAGAAATAATATAACGGAATTGATCTCTAAAACAGCAAAAAACATTTTTATTCCTTTGACTGTTGGTGGTGGTATACGTTCATTGGAAGATATTAAAAATATTTTAAACGCAGGTGCGGATAAAGTTGCTATAAACACAGCTGCAATTGAAAATCCTAATTTAATAAATAAATCCAGTAGGGTATTTGGTTCTTCAACTATCGTTATTGCTATTGAAGCAATAAAACAAAAAGATGGTACATATTTAGCATATACCGATAATGGCCGGGAATATACTGGAGTTGAAGTTATAAAATGGGCTAAGGATGTTGCTTGTCGAGGGGCCGGGGAAATTTTACTTACATCTATTGATAGAGAAGGCACAGGGAAAGGTTTTGACCTAAACCTTATCAAAAAAGTTTCTGATTCTGTTAGTATTCCAATTATTGCTCATGGTGGGGCATCGAATCCTCAGCATATAGCTGATTCGATAAATAATGGTGCTGATGCGGTCTCGATAGCATCAGTTCTACATTATTCAGCTATAAATCATAATAGAGTTTTATCACATAAATATGAAGAGGGGAATACAGAATTTTTGGATAAAAATAAGTCGGTTAAAATATTTGGTAATAAAAATTTGATTGATATAAAAAACCAATTAATTGATCATAATATCCCGATTAGGCATTTTAAATAAATATGGACTTAGCAATTATAGATTATAAAATGAGCAACCTTCATAGTGTGCGTGAAGCTTGCAAGAAGGTTAACATTGATTGTGAAATTACTTCTAAGCCTGAAAAAATTTTAGATGCAAAAATAGTGATTTTACCAGGTGTTGGCGCATTTGGAGAAGCAATGTTGAAGCTGCAAGAAAGAGATTTAGATGATTGCATCATACGTTTTTTTGAAAGTGGTAGGCCTATTATTGGGATTTGCTTAGGGTTACAACTATTATTTGAGTCTAGCGATGAATTCGGAAGTTATAAAGGTTTAGGCCTTGTTAAAGGATCGGTGAAAAAATTTGATCTCCAAACTATTAACGATGTTAAATATCCAATTCCTCAAATAGGCTGGAATAAAATTTTTAAAAATGAAAAAGATTGGAAGGACTCTTTACTAAAAAATAATATTGATGGTGATTTTATGTACTTTGTCCATTCTCACTATGCAGAACCAAAAGATAAAAACATTATTTATTCTACGACGCTATATGGTCAGAAAAACTTTTGTTCATCAATTAAATTTCAAAATATTTTTGCCGTGCAATATCATCCTGAAAAAAGTGGTGAGAATGGTTTAAAAATATACAAACAAATAAGAGAGGCATATTTATAAATGTACAAAGCTAAATATGGTTTACCAACTAAGGTAAAATTTTGCAAGAAATGTGTTATATCAAATCAAAGACCAAATTCTGCTGTAGAGGTTAAGCATAAGATAAATACTAATAAAAAAACTATTGGTTTTAATAAAGATGGAGTATGTGAGGCTTGTCTTACAGCAGAGATGAAACAATCTATCGATTGGGAAGCAAGAGAAAAAGAATTAATCAAATTATTAGATAAGCACAGAAGTAAAACTGGAGAATATGATTGTATTGTTCCTGGCAGCGGAGGGAAGGATAGTGTAATGACAGCACATTTATTAAAATACAAATATGATATGAACCCTTTGACAGTTACTTGGCCACCTATATTATATACTGATTATGGTTTATCAAACTTTAATAATTGGATTGATATTGGGGGCTTCGATAACATATCCTATAAAAGAAATGGAAATGTGATGAAATTATTGACTAGGTTATCTATTGAAAATTTATTACATCCATTTCAAACATTTATAATCGGTCAAAAAAATATAGCTCCCAAAATAGCTGTTAAATTTGGAATACCCTTAATATTTTATGGCGAAAATCAAGCAGAATATGGAAACCCCATTAGCGATAATCTCACATCTTTAATGGATAGTTCCTTTTTTACATATAAAAATATTAATTCTCTTCATTTTGGAGGTGTAGGTGTTAAGGAGTTAAAAGAAAAATATAATCTGACAGAGAGAGATTTACTCCCTTTTTTACCCCCAACTACTGAAGAATATCAAGACGGACCGAATATTGAATATCACTTCTTAGGATATTACGTAAAATGGATCCCTCAGGAAGCCTATTACTATGCTGTAGAACATGCTGGTTTTCAAGCTAGACCTTTTAGGACTCAAGGCACTTATAGCAAATATGAAAGCATTGACGACAAAATAGATGATTTGCATTATTATACCTATTTTATAAAATTTGGCCTTGGTCGTACTTCCCCTAGTGCATCCCAAGAAATCCGGAATAAACACTTAACTCGTGAAGAGGGGGTAGCGTTAGTAAATCGTTATGATGGGGAGTTTCCAGATATTTATTTTAATGAAATAATGGATTTTTTAGATATGGATCCTGAATATTTTCATAGACTATGTGATGATTTTAGATCTGAGCATTTGTGGAAAAATGTTAATGGAGAATGGCGGTTAAGGCATACGGTAGGTAAAAATGGTACTGATGATAATTAAATGAAGAAAATATTTAGTAAAAAGTTTAATCCGTCTTACCTAGGAAGAAGTGCAAAATGGAAAAAAGATATTGCTGATGAACAAAAAAGGCTGTCCAAGTTACAAAAGCCATTTACAAAAAAAATAGATGCATGTCCCATTTGCAAAAGTAATGAAAGTACTTTTTTTTGTGAAATTTTTAGTTATTTTTATAAAGAATGCTCATACTGTGGGCATATATTTTCGGAATCTGTTCTTCCCCAGGAAAATTTAGAAAGCTACTATAGTTCTTTAGAAGACATAAAATCTGTTCAAACTGATATTTATTTAGATAAAAAAATCTTCTTAAAAAGAGTTAAACAAATTGCGGATCCAAAAGTAGATTTTGTGATTAAATATGCCAATTTAGATAATCCAAATAATCTATGGGTGGACATTGGAGCAGGGCCGGGTGAGATTGTTTTTTCTGCAAAAAACAAAGGATTAAACTGTATTGGATATGAAATAGATGCAGAAGCAGTCATGTTTGCTAAAGATATGGGTATCAATGTAGAAAAATCAACTATAAATGAAAATTTTGATTTTAATATATTTAAAACAGTAGGACTGATTTCATTAATGAATGTTTTAGAACATATTGAAAACCCGAAATCTTTTCTGTTTAAAATTTCAAAAAATACAAAAGTAGGATCCTATTTGTTGATAGAAGTTCCCAGAACTCCATCATTAAGCAGTTATATAAATAAGTTATTTCCCGATTATTCTAATAGGCATATTTATCCTCCAGATCACCTTCACATATTTTCTGATGAATCATTAAATAATATTATTTCCGAAAGCTGCTACGTAGTTGAAACAGCTTGGTTTTTTGGCCAAGATTTTATTGATCTATGTACTGTTTTATCAATCGATGGTGAGTTGGAGGAAGATAGCAATTTTAATAAGATATATAAATGCTCTGATGAAATACAAAATATTTTTGATAAGAATAATTTATCTGATACAGTTTTAGTGCTGGCGAGAAAGGCTGAACAGAAAAATGCGCTTATGGATCAAGGAATTTCTTAGGTTGTGTTAAACAAAAAAGAATTTTGCGATTTTTCCAAAACTGAAAAAAAAAAATATAGAGAGTATATCCCAATAATCTCTAAGAGATTAAATAAAATTCATGAATTAAATAAAAAAGATGAATATTGGGAAAAGGTGTTGGGTTTTTCGTTTTTAATTCATATTGCTCAGTCTATTTTCGTTTATAATAAGAAAAAAGATATAGCTATAAGAAAAAAAAAGAGAACCCATGAAATAAAAACCCCCTTAAATGAACAAGAATACAGAGAGTTCTATCTTAATTCTAATGTAGGAAAGTCCTATTTAGAGATTCAACTTGCTAATGTTCCATTAGACATAAAACTAAGTACAAGGGCAGATCAGATTAAAGGCTACAGGTTTAATAAAAAGAAAACTTTATCACAAATGTTTTACGAAATAATCATCAGAATATTTAAAAAATTAATTAAACCTAAAATATTAATAAACCAAGCCTGGTGGAGTCTTTCATCTAGGCAGAAAATACAATTTCAATCTTTTTTTAAAATTCATTTCGAGTTTATTTCTTTTGATAATATTAAAATTAATTCCATTGATAATATGATGAGAAATACTATTAGTAGTGTGGATAATATGAATGATGGTTTCGACAAATTTTTTTTTCAGTCTTTGAAATTTTCATTACCAGTTTCAGTATTAGAGGGTTTTAAGTTTAGACAAAACCAAGCAAAAAACTTTTTAAAAAAAAATAAAAAATTGAAATATATATTTAATGAGTCTTTGAGCGAAAATGCCAACTTGTTATCTGCAGTTGGTAATGAGCGGGGAATATTGAACTATTATATTGAACATAACTATCTCCAGCATCAATTTTTAGGGAACAATATTTGGTATGTAAAAACAAAATTTGATTATTTTTTATCGATGGGCTGGAAGGATAGCCAAGATCCTAACCATATACCCACATCTTCTAATTATGAGTGGATAATAAAACCAGCAAAGGAAAAGACAATTGATATATTATATATCTCAGCATTAGCTCAAAAAGGCTTTCCACACTTTTCTTCAGGATATGGAGAGGGGGGTGATAGGAATGCAAAAAGTTATATAAAGATGAAAGAAGATTTTTTTCATAATCTAGATCAAAAAATAATCGAAAGTATTTACTACAGAGATTACCCTGAACAGAAAAGAAAAACTGAGCATGCAATCAATAGAAAGTTTAACAGATATTTAAAATCAACAGGCGTTTTTTATGATGATTCTGAACAAAACAGGTCTCAAGAATTATTATCAAAATCAAAATTTGTAATTTGTGATTACCTATCAACTCCATATAATTCAGTACTTATGTCAAATATTCCAGCAATAATATTATTTAATACAAAAACCTATTACTTATTGGATGAATATATTGATTTTTATGATGATCTTATAAATGCAAACATTATGTTTACAAATTCAGTAAAAGCTTCAAATTTTGTAAATAAAATTTTTTTTTCAATTGATAAATGGTGGAATACAGTCGAAGTGCAAAATGCAAGAAAAAAATATTTGAAAAGAAATTTTGGACCAAAAGATGCGATAAATAATTATATACTCTCATTACTTTAACTGGAACTAAAACTATAATTAATTCAGTAACAAATAGATTCTTTTTTAATCTTGTAAGCACTTTTCTAAGCTTTTTTGCTAGTTTATTTACCAATAGTTTATTACCTAAATCAATTGGACCTAAGGTATATGGAGATTTTGGATATATATTTTCAATTTATGATTCAATATTTCTTTTTTTTAAGACAGGGATATCTCAAGCATATTTTAATGATAATTCGAGAAATAATAATTCATATGATATAAATAGATGGGTTATTTTTTATTCATTTTTTGTTATTACGATAATATTGGCTTTTACATTTTATACCTTATCTTTTGATAAATCCCTTATTTGGAGTAGCTACCATTTAGATATCGTAATACCAATATTGTTATTTGTTATATCAAAAGAATTATTTTCAGCTTTTGACGATTATGGTCATGCAAAATCATTAACAATACCTATTCAGAGAATAAAATTAATTGCTATGGTTATTCAAGTGATTGGTATCTTTTATTTATATATTAATAATATCCTAAGAATTCATACTTTTTGCTTATTATTAATTAATATTCATTTATTATTTATTATATCATCATATTTTATTTTCAGGCTAAATAAGGTCGTTTCCCAAAAGCCACCTGCTAATGAAAGAAGATCCTTTAGAAACATAACAAGTTATTTTTTTAAATTTTCACACCCACTGATTTTTTTAGCATTATTATCGAGTTTTTCAATGTTTTTTGAGAGGTGGTTATTACAAAACGTATCAGGATCGGTAGATCAAGGCTATTTTCATTTTTCATTCAGACTTTCGGGAATAATACTTTTATTTAATATGGCTATTATCCCAATAATGCAGAAAGAACTTGTATTATTAGAGAGTAAAAATGATTATGTCTCTTTGGCTGAAAAATATCAGTCATTTTTATTAATTTTTTATTCAATTACAACTTTCTTGGTTCTATTACTTCTTTTTAATCTCCAAACAATTATTGATATTCTTCTGAATAAACACTATAACTCTGCGTATAATATTATTTTTATAATGATTTTGAGTACTCTATTTCGTTGTATTGGCCAATTTCAAAGTATGTTATTAATTTGTCTTAATAAGACATCAATATTAAGGAATGTGGGATTTTTTAACTTAATTATTGGTTTACTATTGACTACCTTTCTTTTAAGTCATTCTGAGAGTTCTTTTTTTATTGGATTAAGCCTTGGAGCAAAAGGTCTTGCTTTAAAATATCTAGCTATGGAAATACTTCTGGTTACTATTATTTTTTATAAAATAACAAAAATCCTAGATATTAAATCAGGCTTTTTAATTAGAATTGTTATTATAATGATCACACTTCTTATACTAATTATTTTAGCATCTTTTGTAGCCAATAAAGCTTTATCATTATTTAATTACGAATCAAATCTAGGTTATAGCATTATTAGCTCTGTTATATTTTTTTCTAGTACTATTTCAGTTTTATTTTTTTCGCCGTCTATTTTTGGCATTTCTAAGATCGATTTGGAGGAAACTTTTTCTAATTTGAAAATAAAATTTTTTAAAAATGAAAATTAAATTAATGATTAATTGATTTTTTATGAAAAGTTTAAGTTTTAACAGTTTAATTTTAACTTTAAATATTTTTTTTTGTTTATGGGCCTTAATAATAATTTTCGATTTTAATTATGATTTGGTGGTTGTAAACCAATGGACTTTTGTACTGCTAGAGTTATTTATTTTTCAGAATATTATCTGGTTATTGATAGAAAGGAATATGAGATTACCTTCATTGCTTGTATTAAATTTGTTTACTACTGTTTTTTTTATTTTCCGCGGTTTTACATTTTATTATTCGAAGGGTTTTTCAAATCATCTCTATTTATCAGGAGAAATAACAGTATTACAATACAATTATGCGCTGATTTATATTATATTTGCAGTTTTTTTTCTAAATCTTGGGCTTTGTTCTGCTTCCAAAAAAGAAAAATATAAAAAAAATATTTCAAATATTATTTACAATAATAATGGTTTTTCTATTTTTATATTAATGTGTTTTTTGGGGATTATTATTCAATCCTTATTTAGAGTTTCATCAATATTTTTGAATAACAACTTACTTAGTTATTTTCTTAGGATTTTCCCGATGAAAGTAATGTTGTTTTTCTCACTTTGCTATTTATATCAAAATAAATATTTTAATTTTGAACAATATTTAAAAACCCGAAAATGGATCTATTTTTACATATTTATGGTTATAGTAATGACAACTATAATTGGAGGTCGGAGAATAATACTTGATATTATTTTATTCTCTTTTTTTATCCATTTAATAATTATTCCGAGACAGCTTAGATTTAGTTTTAAGCATATTTTTTTAATGGTAATTGTTTTAATTCCTATTTTATCAGTGGTTTACGATTTAGCAACTTTTTTACGATGGCAGAGGAGTGATTTATTAGTAGATCAGGGTATTCAGCTTGACTATTTAGAATTACTCAGCATGTATCTAAATAGAGGTTTTTTAGAGACTGAGGGTTTTTTATATCAATTTGATCGTGCAGGATTTATTGATTTAGCAATTGAAAGCATCGTTTACAGTAAAAGTTATGAACCAATATTAAATA
>CETH01443806.1_pt1 | contig 29728 bp, 43 predicted proteins | sample 361461 | NCBI WGS metagenome assembly CETH01 (sample SAMEA2622695, study PRJEB7988) | marine metagenome | isolation source: saline water (ENVO:00002010), including
TCAGTTTTTTAGCAAAAAACTTCGCGAGAATTTTCGGAAAACTTTTTACCTTTTCAGTGATATATAGAGTTATATAATATTTTTTAAGAAAGAGATTTGAATATGAGAATGACAGAGAGTAGATTGAGAAGAGTGATTCGTCAAGTAATTCGTGAGAATTATTTTCCTACAGCAAGTGGCATAGAATTATTAGAAAAAATTTATATGCGCATGATTCCTGTAGGTGGTTCCTATAATTTTAGTTTTTTGGAATTGGCTGAAAGAGCATATGGCAAATCTTGTGTATCATGTGAATTTGTTAATGTAGTACCATTCGAAAATGGTGATGGTGCGTCTTTTGGGATAAAAGAAGCTGGTAGTAATGACGTTGAGCAATTTGAATTATTTCTGAATTCAACTAATAGACCAGAAATAATTGCTAAAGAAGCTGAAGGAGATTACTTCCATAGTGATCGACGTGGGCAGTATATGAGAGACTGGGTAAATAATAATCCGTACATGGGTGACGAGGATTAATTTTTTGGTCGAGCTGGGCATCTCTAAAGTCACAAACGTCTTTAACGTTTGTGGTGTTTATTTCAAATAGTAATTTGTGCTTTTTGGTAAAAAACTTCCGGAGAATTTTTGGAAAACTTTTACTTTTTCATTGATAAATAGAGTTATATAATGTTTTTAAAGAAAGATTTAAGTATGAGAATAACCGAGAGTAGATTGAGAAGAGTAATAAAAGACGTGGTAAGTGAAATTTCTAGACCTGTATCTAGAAAAAGACAAATAGAGCATCCTGCTAGTAATCCTTTTAGTGATGGTGTTGGAGAATATGATGATGGTTTTGGGAGTAAAAAGGAAATATCTTATGAAGTAAAAGGTCGTGATGGCTCTTGCGTTTTAGTTTTTAAAGCAGTAGAAGAAAATAGAGGGAGTCAAGAATTTATACATGGCATTATAAGAAGAGTGATGTTTCAAAAATTTGGACAAACAAAATCTGCAATGTCAACAAGATCATCTGATTATTTAATTAAAGGCAAGTCTTTTGACGAAGTAGGAAAAATGGCAGCTGATTGTACTGAACTGGCTTGTGCTGAAATTACTGGTATACTTAAATTTAGCGGTTTTAATAATTAGTTATATATTTAAAGATATATTATCAACAAAAAGAGGTTTAATGATGAGAATGACAGAAAAAAGTTTAAAAAGAGCAATAAGAGATATTGTTGTTGAAAGTTGGCGAGACCATTCTAATATAAAAAGTGTTGCCGGTGGCGAGCAAATGGTAGCAAAAGGATATGGAAGTAAAATTTATGGAAATGCTGAAAAATATTTTACACTAAGAATTGAGTTAGATGGTCGTGTTGATGCAAAATATGCTCTAGAAGGTATAGAGATGCAAAAGGGCGAAGTCGTAAGTCACGAAGGAAACACAATAATTGCTAAATTTCCTTATGATGCGGATGGAAACAAAGGCGAAAATCTACAAACACCGCAATTAGTTGCAGATAATCTAGCTTTTTGGATTGGAAGATAAAAAATTCATTTCGTAAAAGAAAAAGAGACTATATGAGATTGTTGATTTTTTTATTTTCGTTTATTATATTATCTTGTGACAATGTTTCAAAAGAAGTAGAAAGTGATGATATTGCGTCTGATGAGTCTGTGGTATGTACAGAAGCTGAGGATCATTTATCAAGTTGTATGGGCATCGAGTCGATGATAACTGGAGATTGTGACAAAGATGCAGCTGAAGAAGTGTTGGGTATGAGTTGTGACGAGATATTATTATCTGCTGAAGATATGAAGGAGGATGGCATATCGTTATTGGATCGTTTGCATTGTAAGATTGGCGTGCTTCATTTTTGTGAAGAGAAGTTATGTGAAGAGATAGTTGAAGTTAATAGCTGTATTGACGCTTTGGATGCTGATGGTTGTGGGCAGTGTAGTTATTATAGTTGTTTAGAGGAGAGTGCAAATTGTGGTGAGGATGGTTATTTATTGAATTTTGTTGGGAAGTATTGCAATAGATTTACGCAAGTAACGTATCCTAGACTTAGTGAGTTTGGAAAAGTGTGGATGAGTACAGTGAGGGAGTGTTTAATATATAGCATGGAGGAGGGTTATTTTGAGGGAGAAACATGTGAGTCGATAGAAGAGAGAGGGATACGAGATCATATTAGTTGTTATGTTGATTCTGGTATATGCTCTTTGCCATTGAGAGACTGGTTTTCAGTTGTGTCGACAATTTCTCCAAGAGAGTTTCCTTTTATGCAGGCAGTATCTGTTGGGATAAGTTGTATTGATAATCTTTTTAAATAAATTTTATATTTGCTAAAGAATATATAGAATAATAACCGCGGAGAAAATTCAAAATGATGAGAAGAAAAGAAACAAGTTTATTGGTTGAGAGTTGGAGAAGCTTTATTAACGAAATATATAGTTATGATAATACGGAGAGCGACAAAAGATGGCGAGAGGAAAATAAAGGCGATATAAACGCATTAGACTCTGAAACAATGCTAAAATTTCCAAGTGATCTTGCGGAGGAGTTATTAAAACAATATAGTATAGATTTAACAAAAGCCAAAAAGGAAATGAAATCAGAAGATGGTAAATATAGAATAGACTTTATAATATTTCAATTACTCCATGCTCATGTCTCTCGAACACAAAAAAATCAAATATTAAAATATGCATCTGCGTATACTCCTGAAGACATTTTATTGAAGATGATTAATTTTGTCGGTTTTAAAGTAGGAAAAGGAAATGAACCTGCGTCCTTCAAGAATTATTTATTAAATAATGTTTATAATAAATTTGGTGAAGGAGAAAAATTAAAAGCTGAATTTGAAAAGTATTTCTCATTGATGGAATCTTTCTACGAATATAAGCAATCTAATTAAAGATTAGTCTTAAAACACTTACAGATTTAGGAGTACTTTTGGAAGTTAGTTAATAGGTAGATTTGACTTATTTGAAAGGACATTTATTTTGAGTCGAATTGCTTATTTGTTTTTGTTTTTTTTGTTGAGTTGTGGTGATTATCGTGATGACGGTGAGTATGATAGTTTGGGTGAGAAGAAGGTGTGTGACGCGATAAAAGTGCGAGTGCGTGCTTGTACAGGTATGGGTGTTGAGATGTGGGGCGGATGTCATAATATTGACAATGGACTTGCTTGGGAGAGTGATTGTGAAGAAGTGAAGTGGAAGTTAAGGTTGGGGAAGTTGAGAGAGTAAGAATTTATTGTTTTATTTTAATGTTTAATTAGATATATAGATTATGTTTATGATAAAACATGGAGAGACAAATGAATCGTAAAGAATATAATCTTTTAGTTGAAGGCTGGAATAATTATTTAAAATTTAATCATTATGAAATTGTTAATAAAGAAAATCTTAACGAAGGTCTTTTTGATGAGATTAAATCTAGATTTGGTAATTTGCAAGATGGATTAAAAAATAGAGAGTTTAGTGAAGCTTTTGAAGTAGTAATTGAAAGTTTAGCACCTGATTTAACTTTAGCGATACGTGAAGCTCAAATTGATTTACATGTTAAAGATTGGAAGGATGGATTTGAAACTAGAAATGCAGAGCTTGCTATGGGTAGCGGTGGATATCCATCTTCTGGAAATATTTCTAATGAGTATGATGACAGCAAGTCTGACGATTGGAATGCAGGCTATGCTTTTAGAGCTGATAATCCTGGTGATGAATGGGATAATGAATTAGAAAAAATGGTTGTTGAAAAAGGGATTGAAGAGTGGAATGATTTAGTTGAAATAAATGTGGTAAAAACTACAGCTAAAGATTTTATAAATCTTTTAAATCCTATTGAATTATTTAAGCACTTAGCACATGCTGTTAAAAAGCATGGTTTTCAAGTTGCCTTGCCAATTATTATTGCAGAACTTCTAATGCATAGTTTACCTATTTGGGGGTCAAAATTTTTAGGAAAAAGAGCAGCATATATTATTGCACAAATTCCTATTACTGAATTGTTGACGCCTATTTATTTAAAGCATGTAACTGGAGAGGCTGGAAAAGATCAACCGCCAGGTTATTTAGATAATTATGAAGCTAAGTACGGATCTATTGATTTATAATATAAAAATGAGAGGAAACAAAAATGCGTATAACTGAGAGCAAGTTAAGAAGAATTATAAGAAGCGTCATAAAAGAAACTATTGATCATCCTGAGCATGGATCATTGCAGCAAATGCCTGATGGATCATATATGCCAGCTGATATTCAAAGCAAAATGTATCGTAAACAAGACACTGACGCTGCATTAAATAAAGTATTAGATCGTTTTCATGATTTAGACTATGACGACGAATCATTAATGGATCCTGTTGTTCAGAAAGAAATGATAAATATTTGTAAAAGTTGTGGTTGTTTAGATTCTTGCAGTGAGATTATAAAAGATGCACTTTTAATTCTAGGTCATGAAGTTGAAGGTCAAGCTTCTAGTTATTATAATAAACTTCTTGCACCGTTTAAAAATCTTTAATAAAAGAAATATTAAAAATGAATAGAAAAGAATTTAATTTATTAGTTGAGGGTTGGAGAAGTTTTCTTAATGAGAACGAAGGTCCTAAAGTACCTGAGTTTAATGAAGATGTTTTAAAGCTAGCACAGCAATCACAGCTTAAAAATGGACCAATGGGTTTACATGTAACATTTGCAATTGGAGAAGGTGGTAAACCTTTTTGGAGTAATAAACTTACTTGTTCTGAATTAAAAGGTGATTCTTTATCTAATCTTAAAGGAAAACTTGTAAAAAGCGAGTTTGGTTACGTAGGCATTGATTTAGATGAAAATAGTATATCTCAGTTAAAAGATAAGTATGTCGAGTTTATTGAAGGTTGTAGACAAGATAAAGAAGAAACAGGTTTGAAGTATTCTTTACCACACCATATAACTTTTGGTATGGGAGACATTAGTAAGTTGAAGCTAAAAAATAGTGAAGGTAAAAAGATAAAACATAATTTGTCTTCTTTTGAAGGAAAAGAATTTAGTCTTAAGGCTGAAGGTATATGTTGCGAAGAAGTTGAAGGTGTAATGATTTGCGCTGTAAAAATTGGATTTTAAAGGATAAAAATTTATTATGAATAGAAAAGAATTTAATTTATTAGTTGAAGGTTGGAGAAACTTTCTAAATGAAAACAGTGAAGGTTTACCTCTTGAAGAGCTTCAAAATTTAATAGATAGTCATGATTTCTTAGGTAGTAAAAATATAAAGGTATCAGATGACAATATACATGAGTCAGGTGATTATTACTTATTAGGAACTGATGAGCAATTTAAGCATATGAAAGAAAGACATATGCCGGGTGAAAATTCGAAACCGGGTTCTAAGTTTTTACCTGGAATAAATTTATTAGAAGTAATTTTAGATATTATAAAAAATTCTCCAAATGATACTAAAGATTCAACAAGACTTAAATGGATAGAAGTTGAACACAAAAAAAATATTGGGTCTGAAGAAATCAAAAAAGTTTCAGCGAAAGAGGCAATGTCAATGGAACAAATGACTTTTTCTGAAGTTTTTGGTAACAAGAAAATAATCCCTATGTTGCAAGACAAAGGTAAAGTAATAACAAATTCCGAAGGTGAAAAAAGTGCTAAGGAAGGTGCTGATTTAAGTAAATTACCAAAGTGGAAAGAAGGTGATGGAGAAGCTTATATGATTGAAAGAATATCAGTAAGCAAAGGTGAAGGTGAAGAAACTAAAAAAATTAGCTTTATTTCTGGGATTGTAGGTAAGTTATCAAATGGCAAGACTTTTATTACACCAATTACAGCTTTTCCAGGAAGTGATGTCAAAGATAACAAGGGTGAATCAATTACAGATAGAAATGAATTATCTAAACATGGTTATTACTTTGTAACAAAATAGAAAGATTTTAAAAGATGTCTATTAGATTATTAAAAATTTTAACTAAAGAATTACTATTATCAGAAAATATATTTTATATTAGCCTAGATGCTGATTATCCAGGCAAGAAACAAACAGTTGTTTTTTCTGCTGACGAAGAATATAAAATAGATGGAGATACACATGGTTTAGAAAGTCACGCAATTAAACACTATAAAGATTTTTCACCTTCAAGAATAGAAGCTGAAATGGCTAGAGCTAAGCGTATTATTCAAGATTTTGATGACGTATTTATATTAAACAAGAAAGGTGTTATTGTACAAACTGGTGACCAAGCGAAAAATAATATAAATACAAATAGTTTATTAAACATGTTCGACTTAATAAATGATAAGCAAAAAAACAATATTCCTCTTAATGATTCAGAAATTGCGCTAGAACCAGTTTTGCAAACTTTAACAAAAGAATATAACGATTTAATAAGTTATTATATTGATTCTTATATTGATATTGACAATATTGACAATGTAGAAGAAATTATGCAAATATTAGATTCTGGTAAAATTGTGAAATTTACAGGAAAATATAACAATACTTTGTATAACTATTATATGGATCCAACAAATACAGGATTAGTAGCACAAAATCTTGATGGAGCATTAGTTACATTGTTTAGAATCGATAAAAAAGGTGCAGATTTAAACAAAGTTGCAGGATATTTCAGAAGAGGAGTGGAGCTTACTAATCCTGTATTTGCAAAAGCAATTGGCGTATTAAATGAAAATAGCAAGGTTTTAAAGATGAAAATTATAGAAAGACGTTTGCGTTCAATTATTAGAAACGTAATTAAAGAAAGTGAATTTAATAATCAGGATAACGTAATAGAAATACATGGAATTGTATTTAGAGATTTTATAGTAACTGGTGATGGATATGGAGATATTAGTGCTGAGTATGTGTTAAATGGTAAAAAATATTTTCACGATAATGAGACAGGTAGTTACGAACGTATAGCTTACGATATTATGGACGTCTTGGAAGAAGCAAAGTTACTTAAAGAGAAAACACCTGAAGAAAAAGAGGAAATCAACTTAAGACTAGATGATATTATTGAGGACAAATATTACAAGTCTTTAGAAAGATTATTATAATCTAACTAGTTAATTTTTCAATTGTTTTTAAGATATTGTTAATTTCATCTTCTGAGAAGCATTGTCTGTTGATTGCTTCTTGTAATGTTCGTATTAAAATATTAATACAGATTAATTCTGTTTGTGTTATTGAATAATGCATGATATTTATCTTAAGTTAATAAAAAAAGGTTTACAATTTTAAAAATAACAAATAAATATTTTTATAAAGAAATGGAAAAAACAAATGAAAAGAAGTGAAACTAAGCTGCTTGTAGAAAATTGGAGAAAATTTGTAAGTGATCCTGCAGAATTTGAGAAAAAAAACAACGATGTTTTGTCAAGTAATATATTGATAGAGAACATAGATAGAAATACTTATTTTGACGGAAGCTTTGGTTCTGCATTAAACGAAGTAAAGTTAGGAAGGATGTCAGCTGAAGTTTTGTTAGAGCAGGTAGTTAGTGACTTTCAAAGTCAAATGATTTTAAATGAAAGTGTCTGGAATACTATTAAAGATTTTGCACAAACTGGTGCAAAAAAAATAACAAGTGCAGTTAAAAGTGCTTTTGAAAAAATTGATAAAATGTACGAAAAGATCGTACTTCAAGCCTGGAATATTATAACAAAGTCAACATTAACATTCAAGACTGCTTCGTCTGTTATTAAAAAGCTTAGCAAGACTATTCTTTCTAAAATAAGCGATTTTAAAGAAGCACACCCAGTCTTGTTTAGCGTCATGATTGCTGTGTTATTTGTATTGACTCTCGTAGCTATTATGATATTGACTTCTAAAGAAGCTTCAGCTAAGATTACAGATGCATCACCGTTTAACTTAAAAGTTGCAAAAGGTCTTATGCTACAAAATCAATATGAATATATTTCAAAGTCAACAAATGTAGAAGATCATCAAAAAATTCATACAATAATCAAGCAATTTAATCAAGCAATTGAAAGCAAAGAAGCTTATAAAGTTAGTGATTTGCATTCTTACACGCAAAAAGCAATTAAAATTGCTAATGAGACTATTTTAGAAGCAAAAAAGGAAGGTAGCGACAGCAATGCTTATAAACACCTACAACAATTACTAGATTACGTTAAAAAAGAAGCTCTTCACAGAGTTCAAGGTACAGGAATACAAGGTGTTGAGTAATAAAAATATTACACATATCTTGAGCTCACGTTTAAAATATTACGTTTTGCATCAGATGTAATTGATACTGATTGTGGAAAGAAGTCAAAATAATCTATATTTATTTTATAAATGTTTTGAGGTTTGTAATGTTAAAGAGAATAGTTTTATGTTTTGCGTTTTTTATCACATTTTCAGTATCTTGTAGTAAGAAGCACAAGAAGATTGACGAGACAAAGCCTGAGTGTGAGCAGATTTTGGATGTAGTGACTGATTGTATGGGATTACATCGAGGTGCTTTTGATTATATTAATGATTGTGGAAGTGCATCGATAGAAGTGATAAAGCAATTAGAGACTTGTGATAGAATTTTAGATTATATTGAAAACGAGTAATATATATTAATATTGCAAGTATAATAAAATGCGAGGAAATATGGTAAAAGATATTTATTTAAAAAAATATATTAACGAAGTAATATTATTTGAAGAAAAAGAAAAGTCAGCTAAAATAATGTCAAAACTAGATTCGTTTTTTGATAAAGTTGAAGATCAAGGAGAAGATAAACTTAAAGATGTTCTTAAAGATTTAGATAATATTAAAAAAACAAAAAAAAATGAAGAAATTCAAGAAGGAGCATTTTTTTTAGTATCTGCTGCAGCAGCTGCACCTGTTATTATGAAAGGAATAGGTTGGATAGCAAAAGCAATATCTTGGTGCTTGCAAAAATTAGAAAATGCCATAGGAAGTAATTATAATTTTGACAAGATGGGTGATAAATGGAAAGACTGGTGGCATGGAAAGTCTAAAGATCTTCATGATTTTTATTTAAAACCTATAAAAAGTATTGTAAACAAGGTCTGTACAATATGTGGATTAGAAAAAACTGATGAAGAAAAATATAAAATTGCTAATCGTGTTTGGATGGTTATTATTGGGATGTTAATGTTAGATAGCGCATTACACGCTGTTCACGGTCTTTTGCACAATTCTTACGGAATAGCAGGAGTTGAAGGGGCTTTGGCAGCAGTGAAAGCCGGTGAAATTATAGATTTCATATTTTTATTATAACTTTAAAGTAATTAAATAGTAGATTTTAGAGACTTGTGATAGAATTTTAGATTATATTAAAAACGAGTAACTACCAAGAATAGACTAAGCTTGTTTTGATAATTAAGTCATTTGTGAGAATATCTTCAGGTGGATTTGTATCATACATATAATTTATAGAATTATCCAGAGAAACATTCCATAACGTTATTAAATCTGTACGGATGTTTGCTTCTAGATTAATTCTATAATCTTTTGGATTGTTAAATAGGGGTTGATAATAAACAGTAATGAGGATTAAACTCTTTTTATTTTCGTTAAAAGTTTTTATTGCTGAAAAGTATGATGTGCTTCTTATATCAGTGGTTTTAGTGCCTGACAGTATTTTTTCATGATCGTGCATCGCTCCTGAACCTAAACTAAAAGAAATATCTTTCTTTTTAATGAGCTCTGCTCTTAATCCTCCGCCATTTAATTGTCTTATTTTAAGAGATTTAAATTCATCTTGTTGAAGTTGAGTAAATAATTCTAAACCAATAATATTCCATTTCATCCATGTCCATCGAAAGTGAACGAAAGAATTATTTTTAAATTTTTTGTCTGATTGTTGACCTTGTGCGGTTTTTTCTTGCAAAAATACATGATGCTTTTTGTTTTTAAAGTGAACTAAGAAGTTTAAATCAAAAGAAGTGACGTCAACGTTACCACGTTGTAATTCTAGACCGCCTTTTATTTCTCCCCAAACAGGATTTTTTGATTCTTTGCCATTCCTGATTGATTCAATATTAACTTGTCCAAAAGAAATACTGGGTAAAAGCAAAGAAATAATTAATAATAGTTTTTTCATTTTAATACCTTATGCAAATAAATGTTTGTATACTTTTTTAAGTGATTCATTTTGAAATGTTTTTAGTGGTGCATTAACAATTCCTAGGTCGCCAAGTGCATTTAATATTCTTTCTATATTCTCGCCTGCTCTTGTTTTTAAATCTTTACGGTATTTAGAATCAAATATTTCTTTGGTAATTTCTTCTAAAAGATCTTCATAGACATATAACGTTGCTTCAGATGGCATTTTCTCACCTATGTCATGAATAGAATCTAGCTCTTGCAATAGCTTATGTAATTTTTTAAACTTATTAATAAAACCACCTCCCATATTGTACGACATATCAGTCAAAGCTTCTTGAACGCTTACAGGCATTTTATTAAAATCAAATTTTGCAAATTGTTTTAGTCTATTTAGTTCGTGTTTGACTTTATCTTCAAGCATTTTCTTTGCTTTTTCTTCTGTAACAGGCTCACAAGTTTCAGGTAATGTATCTAGACCATGTAAATCTTGATACCATTTGTTGTCTATAGATTTAAATTTTTTAGTTTTTTTATCAAATTTTCTACCGTAATATTTGTTTGAAAAATCAATAAGTTTTTGTAAACTTTGATCATTATGTGATCTTGCGTATTCTGAATAAAGTGCATCGTATTCTGATCTAATCTGATTATGATAAGAAGTATCTATAAAACTGTCAGGGTCATCTGAAACTCTTGATCCGTAACCAATACTCCATTGATGATGATCTGGATAAGGTGTAGGTCTAAAGCCTTCATTTTTACCTATAATGTCTAAAATATGCTCAAAAGATAAATTTTTATTAAAATCAATAATTATATCTTCTCCAGTATTTACTTTTTCTGGAGTTGTTTTTACTTGATTTTCTTGTTTGACCATTTCGATTGCAGCTTTTTGTTCTGGAGAGTTAAAATGCGTTGAGTTATAAAGTAAAACTGCGGCCATAAAAGGCAATACAAATCTTGAGGTATTAAGAAATTTTTGTAAATAGTTTTTATATTTTGGATTTTTATTTGCAACAAATTCTATTTCACTTTTAGTTGCTGGTCTGTCTTGTTTATCTGTAATTATTGGGTATTCTCCAACAGGATTATCTTCTCCCGGGAGTTTGTCAACAAACACGTCATGAAATTTTTCGCTATTATTTTCATTTATTTTTTTATAATTGTTAAAATCAACTAAAAAATTTTTAATCATATAATGATTTTTTTTATTTTCTGCTATAATAATCATACAATACCTTTTGATTTATATTTAAGTATAATTATGAGAAACAAAATGAACAATGATGATTTATATATAATTCAGTCAGATGTAACTGGAATGATAAAAATAGGTAGATCTAAAAATCCACAAAAAAGATTAAAACAGCTTCAAACTGGAAATCCAAATAAGCTAAAATTAATTGCTGCTTTTAAAGGTGACGGGTGGAAAGAAAAAAATATTCACGAAAGACTAGATAGATATAGACTTGAAGGTGAGTGGTTTAGTTATGATTGTGTAGGGAGTATACCTGACGGTATGTATGAAAAGATATCTTTTGGTGCTTTTGACGATTGGTGGGATAATTAAAATAACTAAAGGTATAATCATGAAAAAGAAAGAATATAAATTACTGTTAGAAAATTGGAAGTTTTTTTTAAAAGAAGAAAATAGTAAAGAAATAAAATCTGGTGGAGAATTTATAGAAGATAAATTAAAAAAAGTATTAAAAATAAGAGAAGAAATAGTCAATACATATCCAAATCATCAAAGAAATGACGTCAGAAAAGCTCTTAAATTTCATGTAAAAATAGAGAAAAACGAGAGTTGGCAAAATGATTATTTGTTAAGAGCATACTTTGTTTTAGACGAAGAAGAAGAAATTAGTAAAATTAATGTCTACGGTCTAGACAAAAACAAAGAAATAAAAAATAAAAATATTGCTGATATTGCTTTTGTAGAATTTCAAAAAATCAATAATGAAACCGGTTTTAATTATAATCTACATCGTGACAATAAAAAAGGTTTTGAAACAGTAAATAAGAAAAATGGCTTTACAATAACGTATACAGAGTTTGTAAAATCTGGTTTAGGTCCTTTAATTTATGATATTGTTTTAGAATTTGTTTCAAGTAATAATTGTGTATTATGTTCTGACAGATCTGATGTTTCTGGAGATGCTCAAAGAGTTTGGGATGGTTATCTCAAAAGAAGTGATGTTAAAAACATACAACTAGACAATGTTGACGAAGACGAAGAATATAAAGTGACCCCAGAATTTATTGAAGATGATATTACACAAATTGCAGCTGTAAATGATAAAGATGAAGATAACTGGACAGAAAGTTCTCTTTCAAAAGGTTTTTATAAAGAAAGTTATCCTGTAATTGATAGCTTATTAAGCGACGACTTTTTTATTGTAGATATTCCAGGTTTTAAAAATTAAGGATTTATATGAAAGATTTTTTTTTAGAAGAAATTCGTAAAAGAGGAGGATATTCTTGTTATCATGCTCATTTTGATAAAGCTTATTTGATGACTCCTAATATTTTTGAAAATTGTCAAGTGTCTTTACAAGAAAAATGGAAGTTATATAGACAGTTTAAGGAAAATTACACACGAAAAGACCTTTTAAACAGAATGTCAAAGTGTGTAGTTAATATGATTAATCAGGATGTTAAGTACGTTAGGACTTTTGTTGATGCTGATAGTATTGTTGGTCAAAAATGCATTGATGCTGCTGTATGTTTAAAAGAGCTGTATCAAGATGAAATTAAAATAGATATTGCAATACAACCTTTAGAAGGATTAGAAGATCCGAAAAGTAAAGAAAATTTTTTAGAAGCTTGTGTAAAAGCTGATTTTATTGGAGGTTTGCCTGATCGGGATTCTTCGCCTGCGAATCATTTGGATTTATTATTTGGATTAGCAAAAAATTTAAACAAACCTGTTGATATTCATGTAGGTCAAAATAATATTCCTTCTGAGAAAGAAACAGAATTAGTTTTAGATAAAATTAAACAACATAAACTTAAACAAAAAGTAAGTTTAGTACATTGTATTTCTTTAGCATGTCAGGAAGAAGATTATATAAGATACCAGGCAAAACGTATGCAGCAATTAAATGTTGATGTGATAGTTTGTCCAAGTGCTGCAATAAGTATGAAACAGAATCATTCTGCTTATTCTCCTATACATAATTCAATAGCACCTGTGAGTATATTATTGGACGAAGGTGTTAATGTTAAATTAGGTATGGATAATATTGAAGATCTGTTTATGCCGCTAGTCGATGGTGACATGTGGTTTGAAACTAGATTATTAATGGAAGCAACAAGGATTTATGAATTTAATAAAATATTAAATATAGTAACTTAATCATTGTCTAATTTAGGAATCCAATCATCAACTTCTTGCGGGAGAATAACTTGTGATTGATCTTTTGTTTTTATTGGCTTTTCACCGCTACTAAACATTGATAGTTTATTAATGACAGCATTTTGTAATTCAAATATTTGCTCTCTTAACAATTGCATTTGAATTTGAGAGTCACGTAATCGTGCTATAAGTGCAGCGCGATCTGAATTTGCACTTGCAAGTTTATCTTTTAGTTCTTCAACTTCAGATGGATCACGACCGCTAGCAATAGCAAGCATACTAGAAATTGATCCTGTGAGCATACCAATAATTCCAATTAATATATCTCTGTTTTCTTCTACAATTTTCGTTGTTGACAAGAAATATATAAGTTCGCAGATAAGTGCCATAAATACAACACTTGCCCACCAACCTCTTTTAGCTTTGTCACTTTTTGTAAATTGTTTTATTGATTTTTCTTCTTTTGACATAAAACTTCTCTAATGTAATATTTATAATTATATATAATTAATAAAGGCATCATATGAGCTATTTAATACAAAATAGATTTACATATTCAGCAGTATCATCAAATACTAGCTTAGTATTGAATTATTATTATTCATGTACAGGTTCAATTACACTTACATTACCTGCGGTGAATGGTTCTAGAGCTGGTGACGAAATAAAAGTAAAAAATTTAGGTACGGGAACGATAACCATCAATAGGACGGGAAGTGATACAATTGATGGTGCAACATCAGCTGCGTTAGGTGTACAATATCAAATGCTTTCATTTGTAAGCAATGGATCAAATACCTGGGAAATCAACTAATGAGTTACAAAGCTGCGCTAAACATGAAACCTGTTTTAGTGTATATTACTTTGAGCACAGATAGTGTATTAGCAAATGGCGATCCTGTTGCTTTTGATACAGTTACAGGATCATCTAGTCATGGAGTTACAATTTCTAATGGTGTAGTTACTGTTCCTTCTGGCTATCAATGGTTTTGTCAAGCTCAAATAATAAGTAATACTGTTGTTGCAGTAAACATAGATTGGTATTTAAATGGTAGCGCAGCAACAGTTTTTGCAGAAAGCGGAATAGCCACAAATACGGGAACTTCCATAACAAGTAATGTTATTGGTCACTGTGCAGTAGATGCTATTAGTTCATCAGCTAATATTGAGTTAAGATCAGATGCTGCATTCACAGTAGAAAGTGATTTTTCTTTTATGTTATTAATTGGATATCCAAGTTAAAGGAGATATGAAATGGCTTATCTAGAACAAGGCGCAATTATAAGAATTCATAAACTTAGTTCATCATCTGTTAATGTGCCTAATGGTACAAGTGTAGCTGCTGATTTAAGTTTGCTAAATTATACTCATAATACAATTAATCAACAAGAAAAAGACAGGTTAGTTTTTGGGCAAATGGAATCACAGCACGCTGGGGGAAGTTACACTGGGTTTTTCTCACATTCGGTTGAAACAAGCGAAAGTACAACTACAACATGGACATTGCCTGATAATATGCGAGCTGCTTTTGAAAGGCCTTTAGCATCAGATGCAGGCGTTTACGCACAGGAAATGAGTTGTGCTCTGGTTGGTGAAAATGATTACAGTCGTAAAATAAAAATATTGGCACTTTCAAGTAACTATGCACAAGATAATATAATAACGAAAACTACTGTTACGGAAATTCTCTAATGTATCATCCACAAATATATACACCTAATAGTGAAAAATCAATAGTTAAAATAACTGCCAGTAGTGTCAACTCTACTATGGCAGCTGATAAGAAAATAACATTAGACAGTACTGGGTTTAGTCATACAAACATAACAATATCAAACGGACAACTTGTAATTGCTTCAGGCGAACATCTTTTTCTTGCTAGTCCTATGGCAACGATTGTACCAATCTCAGCTGGAACTGCGCAGACTGAATTTGTCTATCAGTGGTATGATATTACAAATTCACAATTTGTAGGTACTCAAGGAAGACAAATAGTTAGTCGAGCAGGCACAGTTGATAAAATGAGAGCACCTTTAGCAGCTTGTTATATAAATACTGCGATAACACTTGAATTAAGATGCGTGAGCAAATCAGGTGCAAATGTTAATGCTTGGAATTCTTATCCAGGGCAAGATTATATTGGATCTTCTTGGTGTAGTATTTATACTTCTTTATAACTCAGTTTTTTTGATCATTATATATGAGTAATCATTATCAATAGAACAAGTACCACCCAAAGCTGTAATCTTAATTTTTAATGTTTTTGTTCCACTTCCTACAAAAACTGCCGCAGTTGATCCATCAATACCTACTATTCTGGGCTTTGTATCTGGCTCATAACTCATATATTAACTGCCTAATCTTTCTTTATAAATATTAATTACATATTCCAAGAAGTAATTAATATCTTCTAAATAATAAGCTAAATCTATCCCAGTTGCTACAAAAAATAAATTGTTTGCATGAATACTTCTTGATGTATGAAATAGTCCAATAATTAAAAAGACAAACATTACAAATGCAATTCTATAAAGTATCCACCAAGAAATTTCTTTTATTGTTTTGTTTCTAAGGCTTACTTTTATTTTTCTTGCACCACCAAGCCTTTTTACTTTTTCCCCACTCTGAGGAGGTTGAATGTGGGCTTCTTCAAGGCCCATTACATAAACTTGTTCAGGTTTTTTGACACCTTTAAACTGATATAATCCTGCTAACGCTATTTTTGCTTCTTTAGGAATAAACCTGTTGGCTTTTGTTCTTTCTTTGAATTTTAAAAATGCTGATTTACTTAGCAAAATTTGGTTTGGTCCACATATGCTCATTGTACGAGCAGCAATATTTTTACCAATTCCTTCAAGATTTATTCTTTTACCGCCTGCACGAACCATATGTTCTTCAGACTTAACAATAAGCATTTTAGCCCAGTGTATTCCAACACGAGATTGAAAAGGCATTTTTTTCTTTTTCAAGAAAGCCTTGTAATCAAAGCCAAATGCTATAGCATCTTGAACTGTTGGAAAGTACATTAGATGGCCGTCAGAAGCATCTACAAGCTGACCGTTATGTCTTGCAATAAAATTCATTACATATCTGTCATGTATTCCAAACCATTGAGCTGCAGCTTTAGAACCATTTCTTTGAACAAACTTTGTACTACCAATAATATCAGTTAATACTATTGCAATCCAATGCTCAACCATATTTTGAGATAAATCTTTACTCATTTATACACCCACATTTTGTTTGTACTTGCAAACATTTGTCACATATACATTCAGGCCAATCACATTTTAAAGCAAACTTATCACATTCACAGTTGTGCTTATCACATTCACAGTCTTCATTGTTTAAGTTACACAAAGGACAAATATTCTCTTCAGGCATTATTTCTGTAAAATTTCTTAAATATTTTATATCTGAAGACATTTTTTGGCCTTTTATCTTGTATATTAATAATTATGTTAATAACACACTAAATAGGGTAATAATAGTCATGTTAGATAAAACGCCTTTAAAGAGTAAGAAGTTTATAGCATATTTAATAGCTGATTTTGGCTGGAAAATAGTTATTTTATATATGTTGACACATCTTCAATCTAAATTGCAGCCTGAAGAGTTGACATTTTTATTAACAGTTGTAATTACTAGTGGTATAATACAAATTGGATACATTTTAGGTCAAGCTGCGTTAGATAAATATATTAACGCTGCAGTTGAAATATTTGACAATGATGACGCTATAAAAGAGAAAGAAATAGAGCATGAAGAATACATTGATAGTAAAAAAACTTGAAGCTAACAACTGTGAAATAATGTTAGATAAAGCTGAATCATTATTTTTGTCAGAAGAAGTAATTAATTTAAGTAATAATAATATGTTAGATGTTAAAAATCTAAACAAAGTTTTAAAAGAATTTCAAGAAAATAATTCAGTAAATTATTATTCTAATAGTGATATTAATAAGATTTCAAAAAATTTATTAAGTAGCTTTAAAAAAAAACTAACTAAAGAAGAATTAGGAAGAAATCTTTCTACTCAAAAAGGTGTATTAAGTACTGTTAATGATTCTGGGACTATAAGTCCGGATAAACTTGCATTATCTCACGGTTTTGACAATTCAGTTTTTTTTAATGAAGAAGACCATGATGAAGAAGAAAACTTTGTTACAATTAGAAATATTTTAACAAAAATAATTGTAAATAGTAAATAAAAATTTTTATAATATTTCTATCTTTTAACTTTCTTCTTTAGAATATATTTTTCTCTGTATAATAAATCGTGGAAAGCTTGAATAACTTGTTTAGTAATGTCTTCAACTTTTGAATCAAAGTCTTTATCTATTTTTTCTACATTATTAAACTCAGACTTTATAACATCTTTAACTTTCTTTTCAACTTCTTTTTTCTTGAATTTTTCTAATTCTTTTTTAATCATAGATTTGATTTTTCTCAAATCAGATTTTGTTAAATTTTCATTTATCATTTGTATACCTCTAATTTATATAGGATTTAATTTTGAATAATAATAACTGGAATAAGTATTTTCCTTATAATAAACCTAGACAACAGCAAGTAACAGTAATCAATAAAGTGCTTGAAGAATTTAAAAATGGTAAAAAATATGCTATTATTGACTGTGGTACGGGTGTTGGAAAATCTGCAATTGGTTTAACAATCGCAAGGTCTATAATAAATAGTTCTGAGTATGGTGGTACATTTGAAAATGGAGCTTATTTTTTAACAACACAAAAAATACTTCAGGATCAGTATGAAAAAGATTTCTCTAAAGCATCAGGACTTATATCTTTATACTCATCTTCAAATTATACCTGTAAAAATGATAAAAAAGTGTCTTGCAAAGAAATACAGGCAGGTTTAAGAGCAAATAGTTTACCTAAAAGTTTTAGCAGTTGTAGTTATGATTGTGTTTACAAAAAGAAAAAGAAAGACTTTGTTGAAAGAGAACTAGGTATTACTAATTTTAGTTATTTTTTAACAGAAAAAAACTATAGTCAAAAAGTACCAAACAAAAAAGTTTTAGTAATTGATGAAGCACATAACTTAGAAAACGAATTATCTAGATTCATTGAAATAAGTATTTCTTCTTATTTTTCTGATAAAATACTAAAATTAAAGGTACCTAGCGATTTAAATACGCAATTTAAAGCTTATAAGTGGATTAAAGATGTTTATTATCCTGCAGTTAAATCCAAATGTGAATTTATTGGAAAACAATTATCAAAGTTTGGCATAACTTCAGATAAACTAGAAGAATTTCAAAAAATTACAAAAAACTTTGACATGCTATCAGCACACGAAAAGAAAATATTACAATTTATTAGTTTATATGACAAGGATAATTGGGTATTTGACATTGAAGAAAAACAACATAAAAATAAAAGATTTATTTTTAAACCTATTGACGTTTCACACTATGCAACTCAATATTTACTAGACTACGCAGATTATATAATTTTTATGTCTGCAACGATTATTTCTCATGAAGGTTTTAGTCTTACTCTTGGTTTACCTTTTGATAAAACTGTTTCTATAAAAGAAGGTTCACCTTTTCCTATAGAAAATAGACCTATAATATTTTCTTCTTGCGGAAGCATGTCATTTAAAAATTTACAAAATACTCTGCCTAATATGATTAAAGCTATTGATTCAATATTAGAAAATCATAAAGATGAAAAAGGTATAATCCATACGCATAGTATAAAAATAGCTGAAAGTATTCATAAAAAATTGTCAAGAAAATATAAAAATAGAATTTTAATTGCTTTTGGTAGTGATAGAGATAAAATTTTAAAAAAGCATATGACTTCGAAGACTCCAACTGTATTATTGTCCCCATCGATGGCTGAAGGTGTAGATTTAAAAGGTGATCTTTCAAAATTTCAAATATTATGCAAAGTACCTTTTCCATATCTTGGTGATAAGGTAACTAAAAAGAAGATGACTAAATGGAATTGGTGGTATGATACTCAAACTGTAAGAACTATTATTCAAAGCATGGGTAGAAGTATTAGATCTGAAAAAGACACAGCTGTAACCTATATATTAGATGATGACTGGAGAAGACTTAAAAGTAAATCTAAAAAGCTTTTTCCAGTTAGCTTTTTTGAAAATTATCACGAATATTGAGGTAAAAATGAATGATATAAAATATACAGGTGCAGGAATAATCTGTTATATAGACAATACAAAAGGTACAATAGCAGAGCTAGACAAAGATTATTTGTTTCTTATACTAGAAGACAAACAAGATCGATATGATTTTCCTAAAGGCGGATTAGATCCTAATGAGCCACTTCTAGATTGTGCTAAAAGAGAAGCATTCGAAGAAGCTAATATTAAATCATCTAATATAGAAAAGTTTTTAGTAGACAGTATAGATAAAGCATATATTTGTGGAAGCGGTTTAGTTTTGTTTCTAGCTAAACTGGATATTTATTCTATTGGTAGCATAAAAATTAAATTTAATCATATAATTAACAATTTTGAGCACAAACAAAAGTTTTTTTATCTGACTAAAGAAGAAGCAACAACAAACGAAGAAAAGAAAAATAAAGAGACATTTAAAAAAATGCCTTTTTATTTAAACAAAAGTTTAGACTGGGCTTATAATATAATAAAAAATAGTGAGATATGAACAGTCAGCTTCTAGAATTATTTTATAAGTTAAAAAAATTTAATACACAGTTTAAAAATAACAAGTTAAGATTTGTAACAAACAACAGTGTTTATGAAAGTAATTTTTTCTATACATATCTTTTACAACAATGTGAATTACTTAAAGAAAGCCCTTATAAAGATATATTATTTAATTACTTGATAAAGTCAGAAAGAATATATCCAGGAAGCTCATATTATGTCACAGAAAAGCTTTTAAACATTTTAAATGGTAATAATAACAAAAATAAAAAAATAAAAACAGAAAACAATATTGAAAATTTTAAAAAGTATTTAGATAATGTTTCTACAAGTAAAGAGTACGCTGATTTATTTTTAAGTATTTTAAACTTTAGTGGTCCAGATGCAACTTTGTCTTGTAAACCAACTGACAATGTTGAAACAACAATTATTAAAAAAAATAATACAAAGTTTGACATTTCTATACACGAAAGCTTTAGAGGGATATATTTTTCAAATCAAAAAGAAACAACAAAACAATTTATCATTTCAGTAATGGATGTATATATTGAAAAAGAGTCAGAGATAATGACGCTTATAAATTATAGTTACGAACAAAAAATGCCTATTTTACTTATTTGTAGAGGAATATCAGACTTTGCAATTAATGCTTTGAAAAATATAATCTTAAGAAATAATATTTTTGTTTACCCGTATATAGCGAAGTTTGACAATGAAGATCCATTTTTACTACAAGATATTTCTAATGCTTTAGACGTAAATCTCTTTGCGCTAGATGCAGGTGATAGTTTATATTCAAGTATAGTTGAAAAAACTAATAACAAAAAATTAAAATTAAAATCAGATAGTATAGAAATTTTTGATATAAACAAAAGCCTTGTAAAAAAGATCAATGAACAAATTAAAAACGCCGATCAAGATTTAAAAAAATATTTGTTAAAAAGAAAAAATAGAATATCACCTAATATTGTTGAAATTAATATTCCAAAAGATAAAACCAAGTTTATATCAGAAATTAGAAGTTTAATAAGATGTTATAATAACTGTATATTGTACGGTTTATTAAAAGATGAAAATGAAATAATATATTCACGAAAAGAAGATCTTATAACAGAGAAGTTATCTGGTAACTTATATAATACGTTATTAAATATAGGTTATACGATAAGAAAGGATAACAATGTCTAGTTATATAAAGCATTTAATAGAGTGTCAATGTATGCTCAATATTTTTAAAAACAAAACAAAACCTGTTTATCATAAGTTTAAAGTATTTTCAGAAATTGATGACAATGATGAAGTTAAGGAAAAATATGTAATTTGCAATAATTGTGATATAGTTCATAGAGTTACTGAAGTTTGTAAAAGCGAAATCAAATGGGGTGCTGAAAATCTTAAAAGTATGGTGACTACAAAAGAAGATATTAAATTTAATCTTGAATCAAAAAATTTTCAAAATATTGTTTTAGAGTTAGAAAAAAATGACGTTGATTTGTGTGAATGGGAATATATTGAGCACTTAATTGAAAATAATGAAGAGGGGCAAATAATATTAAACAAAAATGAAATTGATAATAATATAGTTTATAACATTCTTTATATTAAAGGTAATAATTTTTCAATTAAAAAAGAAATTCAACAAAGGTTTCTATAAATGTTAGACCCAAATGATGTTATTGATTTCAAATCAATAGAAAAATGCAGAAAAATCAACAAAGAGATCATTGACTTTGGTGTTAATGATAAAGAAATTATTAAATTAATAGAGCTTTTATCTTTTGAATTGGAAAATACTACTTTAATGAAAAGTATTCATTCTTTATTGAAAGAAAAAGAAGAAGTTCAAAAAGAAAACAAAAAAGAAAATTTAATTATTTGAAAGGAAAAAATATGTCAGATATTATTGAAGAGCAAAGTGAAGAGTTTACTCCACAAGATATTAATGATTTTTATGGTAGAGTAAGACTTTTAGTTGAATCTATGGAAGAAGATGCTTTAAAGGCAAACGGCGGAAATAAGGCAGCAGGAGTTAGATTAAGAAAGAGTCTAAGATATCTAAAGCAATTTTCTGGTGATTTTGTTAAGTTTACTTTAGGTAAGTAATTTATTTAATTTCATAAGTGAGTTTTTTTCTATTTGACAAACTCTCATTCTTGTAATATTAAATAAATCACCTATTTCTTGTAATGTCATATCTTTATTTTCGTTAACTTTGTTAATAATGCAATTGTTAGATGATTCTAAGTTATGCCAATATCTACACTTTTGATTGATACAAGCTTTTTCGCAATTCTTATGGGCTGTAAAACAAGTTATATTTGAGTTCTCAAGTGTCATTATAAAACCTTTCTATTTATTATTAAGACATAATTAGTATTATAGAAGTGTTAGAAAGGTTTTATAATGACACTTGAAAACTTTAAAAAGCTTTTTGTTGTTGATACTAGTGTTCTTTTATATGACAAGAGTTGTATAGAAAACTTCAAAGGCAATGACATTGTTATTCCACTTGTTGTTTTAGAAGAATTAGATAAATTTAAGTCCAGAGAAGGTATATTAGGAGAAAATTCAAGATATTTCAATAGATTTTTAGACGATTTAAGAGATAAAGGTAGTTTATATGAGGGTATATACATTGATGAATTAGATTCGTCAATAAAAATAGAGTCAAATAATTGCTGGAAAGGTTTAACTAATTTAGATTCAAAGTCAAATGACAATTTAATAATAACAACAGCAAATTATCTTAAAAACAATAGTGATTATGAAAAAGTTATTGTTATAACTAAAGATATAAACTTAAGAGTCAAGTGTGATGCTGTTAATTTAAAGGCTAACGACTACTATGCTGATTATGAATTTCTAATAGATAAAAATGTATATTCAGGCATATCTCAGATTGATGTCGATCATGATACTTTAAATTCTATTTATGTTAATAAGTTTATAATAATCAATAAATTAAATATTGACAACGAATTAAGTGAAAACGAATGTGTTGTAATAAAATCAATTGAAGATGGTTCTTCAGCACTAGCTATTAAAAAGTTTAATAGTTTGCAACTAGTAATGAGCAAACAAGAGATATTAAAAAAGTCAGGTATTGATCCTAAAAACAAAGAACAAATATTTGCTTTGAATTTATTACTTGATGAAGCAATATCTTTAATTACAATGACAGGTGTTCCAGGAAGTGGTAAAACATATTTAGCTTTAATGACAGCCTTAAAAGAAATCGAAAAAGAAAAAAAGAAGAGAATTATTTTTACTAGACCAATACAGACTGTTGGTAAAGATATTGGTTTTTTGCCGGGTACTTTAAATGAAAAAATGGCGCCTTGGTTGTCACCTATCGTAGATAACTTTAGAAATCAATTTGGAGATATGACTTATTTCAATATGATGATGGAAAAAGGTACAATTGATGTTGCACCTTTATCATATATTAGAGGCAGAAGCTTTAATGATGCAATTATAATTGTTGATGAAGCACAAAATGCGACTGTTCACGAATTAAAAACTGTAATTACACGTACAGGAAAAAATTCAAAAATATTATTATTAGGTGATATTGAACAGGTTGATTTGCCATATGTAAATAAGTTTTCAAATGGTTTAACTATTGTAACAGAAAAACTTAAAAACGAAAAGCTTGTAGGTCACGTTCACTTTGAAAAAGGTTATAGATCTGATCTTGCAAATGCTGCTGCTAAGCTTTTATAGGAGTAAAAATGACATCTAAATTACAAGATCACAATAGAATTCGAAAAAATTATCCTCTATTAAGAGTAAAGCCTGTTTATAAAGGATGTTTCTCTGCAGAAGAAGTTGAAAATATGACAGGTATTGACGTAGAAACTGCAATAATTAGCTTTACTAATGAACACCAAAAAGATTATAATTTTACTAAAACATACACGGAAATTCCTGTAATTGCATTAACGCCAGAAGATGAAAATGTCAACATATTTGTAACCAGTTTAGATACAAGTAAAATGACTATCCAGAGTTCAGCACCGTTTACAGGTAAAGTTCATATACAAGTATTTAAGGCTAGTTAAAATGTCACTTAATCACGAAGTTGGAAAAGTTTTAATACCAAGCGGTAGCATTAGTGTGCCAGTTAATTTTCAAAAAAATTATTCTACAATACCTTCAATAAAAATAACTACTAATAAAAATATCAACATATTTATTAATAATGTAACTTCTAACGGGTTTTCTATAGAAAAAAGTGAGTTAGAAGAAGCAACAATTTACTATACAGTGATTGGAAGTTAAAATGGCAAGAGATTTTTTAAGTAGTCAAATAAAAACAACTAAGATTATAGGTGCAGATGCTACTTCCCCACAAATTTTAGTTTATCCATCAACTAGTGCAACTGATAATACAGGTGGGACTGCCACTGATATGTTGGCTAAAGTTGGTAGTGATGTATTTTTATTTGTTAGTGGCTCTAAATGTGGCAAAATTAATAATACAAATAACTCGGTTGCGCTGTTTGGTGGTGATGTTGTTATTAGTGGTTCGTTATATGTTGAACAAGGAAATACTAGTCTTTGGGAAGCTGAAGAAGACCCAATTCTTTCAGACTGTCTAGTTCCTACAAACATAATTGACGGAGACACTGGAATATTTGCAATGGATTTCGTTCCTTTGTTTGATGAAACTGGTCATATGATAGAAAATTCTCAATATACAATGACAAGTAGAACATATGGCCCCGATAAGCATTTTGAGTTTGATCCAGCAATTGATAGCGGGCAAAATAACAATGTAATGCCAAGAGAAAGTTCAGTTTGTTCGCTATAAATCAAATATTAATTTTTTATAACACAATATTATTTAACTGTATAGCAAGTATATTTAGATTAGAAAAGTAAAATAGGAGTCAGATATAAAATGGCAACAAAAAATTTAGTACCTAGAGCAGACCTAGAAGGACAATTAGGAATAGTATCGCCTGTCTTAAGAAGGTGGAAGCAAATTAATGCTGGGACAGGTCAGTTTGATTTACTCAAGACAGATGAATTACAAAATACAACTGGGCAGCCCCTGCTTGTTGCAGGTGATACTAGCGTTAGCATTGTAAGAGAAGAAACTGCTGATGGTTGGCAATACAAGTTTACATCTCAAGGAGGTAGTGGATCAGCAGTTTCAAATAAAATATTTCAAGGAACAGGAACTGATGAAGTTAGCGTTGAAGCAATATCTGATGCTAGTAACAAAGAAATTAAATTTTCTATAAATAGTAGTTTAGGCTGGCGAATTGATGAAAATGGGCATATGTTGCCTTATGCTAATAATACTAATAATATAGGTAGCGCAACTGAACGCGTTAAAGAAGTATTTTTAATGCCAGATGCTCTTACTTTTGCAAATGGTAAAATCAATGTTAGCAGTAGTAAAAGACTGCAATTTGGGATTTCTAGCGGAGGTTCACATGTATACGATGATATATCTTTAACAAAAAGCTCAGTTAAAGTTGCAACAACTCCAAATGAACCTCATCATTCTACTCTTCTTTATACTAATAGTAATACCTTGACAGCTACCAGCGATGGTCACGCGGCCACGATTGATGGAATAACTTTAACTCAGAACGATAGAGTTCTTGTAACTAATAGAGCTACTAAAGCACAAAATGGTATTTATACTGTAGTAAATACAGGATCAACAACAGAGCGCTTTCAACTTCAAAGAGCATCTGACCTTAATATAGGTGCAGACTTTGTAGGTACAAGTGTTTCAGTACTTGAAGGAACAGATAACGGACAAAAAGTATTTTTTGTAACTCCACCCGCTTCGGGAGGATCAATTGTTGGTACGCATCATCAAAATTGGATAACTTTTGGAGATAGTTTAAATACTTCTGGAGTTCAAACCACTATTCAAAATATGTTTGATTCTAGTAATCAATTCTTATTTGATTCAAGTACAGGTACGTTTCAAACAAAACTATCTTTAAACGACTTGGCCGATGTTAATGTTGGTACGCCTGATTTAGATGATAACAATAAAGTTCTTAAATGGGATAATACCACTAGTAAGTTTGTTTTAGGGACTGATAATTCAAGTATGACCAGCGCTGACATTGGTACTGCAGTCGGCGCAATGGTATCAGATAATACAGAAACAGGTATTGAAGTAACCTACCAATCTTCAGATAATACTCTCGACTTTGTGGTTAACTTATCTAACGTTTCTTCGACTACTTTAAATGATGGCGCTAATCTTGTAAGAACAACTGAAAATGCTACTTTTGGCGCCTATACTTACAACTTTACAGGTTCAACAATTACTGTTGCGAGTCCTACAGCAGATAACCACGCAGTAAGCAAGCAATACGTTGATAATTTAGTTTCAGGACTAAAAACAAAATCTTCAGTTAGACTTGCAACAACGACAGCTGCTGATTTAAACGAATTTACTTATGATAATACTGCTGCAACTTTAACTTCATCTGCTAATAGTTTAACCATTGACACTAAGACTGTAGCAAATGGTGATAGAATACTTGTTAAAGACCAGACAACTAAAATACAAAACGGTATTTATGTTGTAAGTGGCGTTGGTAGTGCTGTTGTTTTAACAAGAACATCAGATTTAACAACTAGTGACAATGCAGCAAGTGCATATGCATTTGTAGGTGAAGGAACTCAAAATGGTGATAAAGGTTTTGTTTGTACTTCTACAAGCCCAGATGATGTTGTTGGTGCAGACAATATTGAATTTACTGCATTTTCATCTTCATCTCAAGTCATCGCAGGTTCTGGTTTATCCAAGACAGGACAAACACTTTCAGTTAATGTAGATGGTACTTCGATTAAAATAAATGCTGATAATAATCTTGAAGTTGGAGAAATTTCAGCTGGTGTCATTACTTCAGGAGAAATTGATATAAATCTTCTTCCTACAAGTATTCAAAATCTAACAACCAATCAGTTTGATAACAACGATATTAATCCAAGTTCTCTTTTAACTGCATTTAATAATTCTAATATACTCCTGCATGATTTAGATACATTTATTGTACATGATACTAGTGCGGGTGTAACTAGAAAAGCATCTTCTGCCAGAATTTTAGAATACATTACTGATGCATTTACCGGTGAAGTAGACTTTGAAGCAAAATACACAGTTGACGGTCTTAGATATATAGATACAACATTGAATACAGCAGCTATCCAAGACAGAGATGATAAAGCTACACCTGTAGCTGATGATTATTTCTTAATATCAGACTCTGCTGACACCAATAAACTTAAAAAAGTGAAGCTTTCTGCTATAACTTCATCTGCCCTTGATATTGATGGTTTATCTTTGACAAATAATAATGATGCACCGTTATCAAATAATGATAAACTTGCAATATACGAAGAATCTTCTACGTCAAATCGTAAAATAACAATAAATCAATTAAAATCAACTTTAACAGGCGTGAAATCATTAATTTTTGAAGACATAACAATAAATGATACAACAAAAGTTATTCAGCCACAATATCACTATAATTTACGCGAACGCGCAGAAGGATCATCAACTTACACTTTTATATTTTATGATAATGATACGAATTCTTCTAGATATAAGAAGCCAATAGAAGCATTACCAGGAGAAATTGTAAAAATTTCTTTAACAGCTAATAATGATACCAGATTTTATGATTCGCCGCTGGATCCAGCGACGACGGCAGCATCCGGTGAGGAGCTTGACCGTAGAAAAGTCAGTATGACAACAAACGTATTTGTTGAGCTTGAAGCTGAGAATACAATTAAATATAGTCAACTAGATTTAATAAAACCTCTTGAATTTATATATACTGTTAATTATGATACAGCAGGTGATGAAATTGCTGATTCTGGTAAATGGCGACCGTATGTAGGAAGTAGTTTACATACTCCGCATCATCAACACGTTTATAACGATGGCACAGCACAAGCAGCGTTTAGTGCAACTTTGTGGGCTAGATATAGAGATGTATATTGTGCTGTCAATGCAACTTCATTCACTTGGCGTATACCTTCAGCGAAGTCAATGTTTACAGCCGGAGCTAAGCATGGTGAGTATAAAATTATTCATATTAATCTAGCTAGACTTAAAGAGTTAACGTTTGAATCTAGCGAAAATGATATTATTTATCAATCCTCAAAAGATAGGAAAGATCTATTATATAAGCCAAAAAACAACAGCAAATCTTTTACGATTAATAATCAAGTTGGTAGCATTCCTAAATTTAAATTAACATTTCATACTTATCTTAATAACTCTACAGGTGCACACTCGAGCCTTAAGGGAACCAGAGAATGTTATTGGGACATAGATATAGAAAATGGAAGTATGTCTATTTTTCCGGATGGTACATTAAATGGACAAGTACTTGTTGCTGCTGTAAACAGTCCTGCAGTACCTACATCAAAATATCTTGAAAATGCTAATATTGCGCCTGAAGCAGCGATAGACTTGTCAAAGCTTGCTAAAGTTTCAACAGCTAATAGACTTTTAGGCGCAACTACAGCAAATGCTGCAATTACAGAAGTTCAAGTTGAAACAGACATGATTAAAGATAATGCTGTTGAAGTAGAAAAAATAGAAAAAATAGAAAACAAAAAAGTTCTAGGAAGTCTATTAAATACAGGCGCACAGTCAGGAGAAAGCAACCCAGTAACTCCTGTCAATGTAATTGATGATCTTGCAGCATTTGTATCAAATATTACAAATGAACATACTAATCTCGTTACAGCAGCTGCTGTTAAAAAATTCGTTCTAGATAGTCTAGATAGTCAAGCCGGAGGTGATCTTGCTAATGCAAGATCAATTTATGCATCTGTTAATACTAGTGATATTATGACTGTTGGTGATACTGGAAGAACAACATCAGTTGCTTCTGGCTCAAATACAATTGTAGGAACAGCTCAGCTCACAATAGACGATGTAGAAACGGGTGTTATAATGAGAAGACACGATACTTCTGGTATTGACTACAATGAAACTGTAGATCCTATACCTTACCCTATTACTGCGATGAAAAAGGCACTTAAAGGAAATCTCCAGGTCTTCACAGGTGTCCGGACGTATGTAGGTTACTTAATGGGTAATGTCTTCGGTCCGGCTAACCAGCATCAGTATCAAAGGTATAATGCAGGTACAATAACAGATGCAACTACATTTTCTGAATACACATTTAGAAATTGTTATAGAATTCAACTTCCTCCAGCAGAAACATTTTTCAATAAATACGGATCAACTGAAAGTCTTACATTACAAATGGAATCCCACAATGCAGCCACTACCAACCAGGGAAATCGCGCGTATGGAATGGTAATATTGCCTCATCCCAACTCTGTGAGCAATAGATTATTAGGAACAAAAGATTTAGCATCAATACCCGCTCACGCAGCTGGAGATAAACCTTATGTACTTATTGATGCTTACCAAAATGGTAAATATTTTTTCACAGATGAAGGAAACTATTGGTATGCCTCAAGAACTTTTTCTTCTGGTGATTCATCAATCCAAGATAGATATATAACTCTTTCTATTAGAATTAGTCTCAGAAATAACGTACCAATAGTAACTTACAAACCGGATGAATCTAGTCATAGAATTCTAGGGTATGCTCCTTCTGCTTATGTATGGACGATAAGACCAATTACACCGATTGAAACGTAAAAAAAAA
>CETH01037160.1_pt1 | contig 29669 bp, 29 predicted proteins | sample 361461 | NCBI WGS metagenome assembly CETH01 (sample SAMEA2622695, study PRJEB7988) | marine metagenome | isolation source: saline water (ENVO:00002010), including
CTCGTATCATTGATTTTGAAAGAATCGGTGAAATTGCTAAGAGTGTAGGCGCTTATTTTCTTGTTGATATGGCTCATATTGCTGGGTTAGTTGCTGCTGGTTTACATCCTAGTCCTATAGAATATGCAGATGTTGTAACAACAACAACTCATAAAACACTTCGAGGTCCTCGTGGAGGATTGATTTTATGTAAAGAAGAACACGCTAAAATGATTGATAAAGCTGTTTTCCCAGGTATTCAAGGTGGTCCCTTAATGCATGTTATTGCAGCAAAAGCGGTTGCTTTTAAAGAAGCTTTAGAGGTTGACTTTAAACAGTACCAAGAACAAATTGTTGCTAATACTAAAGTGATTTCACAAACTTTGATTGAAAAGGGATTTCGTATCGTTTCTGGTGGGACTAATAACCATTTGGTTTTGGTTGACTTGCAACCTAAGTCTTTAACAGGAAAAAAAGCAGAAGAGATATTAGAGTCTGTTGGAATTACTTTAAATAAAAATGCTATTCCTTATGATCCAGAAAGCCCTTTTGTTACATCGGGTATTCGTATTGGTAGTGCGTCTGTAACTTCTCGTGGTATGAAAGAAACAGAAATGTGTCGTATTGCTCATATGATTTCGGATATTTTATCGGACCCTCAAGATAAAACAGTTTATAATAATATAAAACGTGATGTTCAGGCACTAACGGCTGAATTCCCTCTTTATCCAACCTTGGATCATTTGGTCTGATGATTGGGTATTTAGGGCCTGTTGGAACGTTTACTCAGGCAGCGCTTCTTTCTTTTATTAAGTCTTATTCTGTTTCTGATGAACTTCAACCTTTTCCTAGTATTTATGCTTTATTTGAAGCTTTAGCAGTTAAAACAATTTCAAAAGTATTTATTCCTATAGAAAATTCTCGTGGGGGTGAGGTGTTTGCTGCCTTTTCTGGTTTAAATCATTTGGATGCTTCTTATTTTATTTCTAATGAGATTGTTTTTCCTATTAAACAGTCACTTATGGTATCTCGATCTTGTGATTTGAGTGATATTAAAACGGTGTATGCTCATGAACAATCAACACGTCAGTGTAGTTTATTTTTACATGAACATTTATCTCATGTAGAACTTGTTTTTGTAGCATCTAATGGTCTTGCGGCTGAGATGGTTCAACAATCTTCAGATTGTGTTGCATGTCTTGGTTATGAAGGGGCTGCTGATTTGTTTAATTTAGTTGTTTTACAGTCTAATGTTAATGATGATGATTCCAATCAAACTCGTTTTGTTTTAATTTCTTCTGATCAACATTCTGTTTCAGGATCGGATAAAACTAGTTTTGTTTTTTCTACTCATAAAGATAAGCCTGGTAGCTTGTGTTCTATTTTATCCCTTTTATCTGAGGAATCAATTAATTTGACACGTATATCATCTAAACCTATATCAAATGATTTAGGAGAGTATTTGTTTTTTATTGATTGTGATGGACATATATTAGATGAAAAATTGCGATTATGTCTAAAAAAAATTGAAGATGAATGTTTATATTATAAGTTTTTAGGATCTTATCCAAAAGGGAAAGTGATATGATTGATGCCAAGATAATTCGTGATAATTCAACGGAGCTTAGACAGGCTTTGGCTAATAGAGGTAGCAATAGTACATTACTAGATGAATTTTTGATTGCTGATAAAAAATGGCGAGATGCTTTGCAGATGATTGATGCATTAAAAATGAAACGTAATCAATTAACCCCTAAAGGAAAACCAACTTCTGATCAATTGTTATCGTTGAAGGAATTAGCAGATTCTATTAAAAAAGAACAAGAAGCTGTCAGCGCTTTAGAAGAAACTGCTTCTATATTGGCACGTCAATTGCCTAATATTCCTCTTTCAGATGTTCCGGTTGGTTCTTCTGAAGATGATAATGTTGTTATCGATACGATTGGTGATGTTCCCTCGTTTTTATTTCAACCTCAGTCTCACGATGAGCTAGGTGTTAGTCGTGGTATTTTGAATTTTGATCAGGCTTCTACCTTAACAGGATCTCGTTTTGTTGTTGGTCATGATAAGGGAGCTCAATTAGAACGAGCGCTTATTAATTTTATGTTGGATGTTCATACTACAAATCATGGGTATAAAGAGGTTCAAGTTCCCGTTGTTGTTAATTCACAGTCTTTGTTTGGGACAGGACAACTTCCTAAATTTGGATCAGATTTATTTAAGTTAGAAGATACAGATTATTGGCTTTCTCCAACAGCAGAGGTTCAGTTAACAAACTTGTTTCATGATCATATTTTTCAAGCTGATCAGTTACCTATTTGTGTGACTGCAGCGACAGCTTGTTTTCGTAAAGAAGCGGGTTCTTATGGAAAAGATGTGCGTGGTATTATTCGACAACATCAGTTTAATAAGATTGAATTAGTTCATATAGTGCATCCAGAAGAGTCTCATCAAGAATTGCTTAAATTACGTCAACATGCAGAATCTATTTTGAAATTATTAAAGTTACCTTACCGAGTTGTTGAATTATGTACCGCTGATTTAGGGTTTAGTTCTGCTAAAACTTTTGACCTTGAAGTATGGTTTCCTTCTCAAAATGTATATCGTGAAATATCATCTTGTTCTAATTTTCTTGATTTTCAATCACGTCGGTCTATGATAAGATATAAGCAGGAAAATGGGGCAAAAGTGAATTATGTTCATACATTGAATGGATCAGGTTTAGCAGTAGGTAGAACTCTAGCTGCTATTTTAGAAAACTATCAGCAGGAAGATGGATCGATTATTGTTCCTGATGTTTTAAAAAATTATGTAAGGTTTGATAGCTTATGATTAAAAATGATAATTATATTAAATTTTTTAAAGCATTGGCTAATGAAGAACGTATTGAAATTATTAAATTATTGAAAAAAAATGGTGAAATGTTTGCTCAGGATATTGAAAAACATTTTTATTTAGAGCAATCAACGACATCTCATCACCTTAATATGTTAAAAAAAGCAGGTATAACAAAATCTAGAAAAGATGGTAGAAAAGTGTTCTATTCTATTGATGTTAATTCTATTAAATTAATATTAGATTCTTTCGATACGATTGTTTTTTAAGATACATGTTTGGATGCTTTTTTGTCGTTATTATGAGTAGATGATGAACAAAGAAGAGTTAGATTTAGATAATGATTTAGATGACTTATTTGAGCCAACTCAAATTGAAAAAAACATTCAGTTTGAGACGCTGTATAAGTGTATGATGCCTCATTTAAAAAATAATTATTCTGAACTTGTTGCTGCACATTTATTATTGATTCTTAAATTAGAAGGTGTGATTGGAGAATCTATTACGGATAAGGATATGGAAATGATTGAAGATATGAAACAGAAAATTTTTGATGATAGTGATTTATCTAAAGAAGTTTTAAGGGTTATTAACTCTGTTAAGGGAAAAAAGTAATGTTAGAACGTAGTTTTGAGTTTTTACAGTACCCTGAATCAAATGAAGTATTTGATTCTGCTTGTGATCTTTTGAGGACTATGAACCCACATCTATTAGATCAATTTGAAATGGTTTTTAATGAAATTGATTCAAGATGGAAATAATACGTTTAGGTTAGAGATATTTTTTTGCTAGTAAATTTGTGAACGCGTGATTTAGTTGATGCCCTGATTTTATTCCTGTTATATGTCCAAGGATAGGTCTGTTTAATACCCAGCAATCTCCAATTAAATCTAATAATTTATGCCTAGCACATTCATTTTTGAATCGTGGTTCGTTAATGTAATCATTGTCTCCAATTACCAGGGCGTTATCCAAACTACCTCCTTTGGCTAAGCCTTGTTTAATTAGATATTGAACTTCTTTTTCAAATCCATAGGTTCTAGCTGCTGCAATTTCGGTTATATAATTTTTTGTTGTTAGTTCAATGGTGTGTGATTGAGATTGAATCACTGGATGGTTATATGATAGATAGTAACTATACAATGTTGATTCAGCGGGCGTTGCTATAATACACGCGCTATCTTCCCATATTGTAAGTGGTTCTTTGATGATAATTGGTAATAATGATTTTGATGGAATCGCTTTTAGGGATGTGCTTTGTAAGATGTTACAAAATTCTTTGGCACTACCATCTAAAATAGGTATTTCATTGCCATCTATTTCTATATTTAGGCTAGTAATTCCAAAGGCTGCACAAGCGGATAAAAAATGTTCGGTTGTTGTTATGTTAGCGGTTTTGTATTTAAATTGTGTTGCCCGATTATGGGTTTGTGCTAAGTTTTCAATAGTAAGTTCCATTGTAGGTGTTTTTTCTTTTATATTGGTAATGCTAATGATGCCTTTATCGCTTGGATGACAGGTCATGGTTATTATTTCTCCAGAATGAATCCCAATCCCTTTTATTGTAATAGATGTAGCGAGTGTTTGATGTATCATAGGATTTCTTTTTCTATGATTGATAAAATGCTTGGTATTGAAAAATTTTTGGGATATGTAATAGTGATGTCGCTCCATTTTTCATATAAGAGAAGGCGTTCATTGTATACATCTTCTAGTGTTTTATTTCCATTCATTACAATACCGCGTTGATCAAAATCTTTGATTCGATTTTTTATATTTTCTAAAGAATCGTTAAGATAAATAATGGTGCAATGATTTTTTAAATGGGTCATTGCTTTATCACAGTAAATTAAACTGCCTCCTGTCGCAATAATGATTTTTTCTGGAAAGGATAATTCTAATACTACGGTTTCTTCTAATTCTAAAAATGATTTTTCAGTTTTTGTTTTTAAATAATCTTTTATTGATATTGGAATTTTAGATTCAATTAAAGTGTCTGTATCTAAAAAAGGAAGTTGATGTTTTTTTGCTAATAGGTTTCCAAAACTTGATTTTCCAATACCAGACATTCCAACAAAGCAAATTCGTTTATGTTTCATGGTATTACTATAATTACTTTTAGAGTTTAGGTCTATCATTAGAATTCTTTAGTTGCTTGGTGTATACTATTTTTTTTACATTTAGGAGTGAATAGTTATGGATATTATAGAAACTGAGTTAGCTGCAAAACCATTGGGACATTACTCTCAAGCCATTGTTCATAATGGATTAGTTTATGTTTCAGGACAATTACCAATTGATCCTAATGATGAATCACGGTTTTTAGAAACTGTTGAAGACCAAACGTTGCAAACATTAAAAAATGTTCAGGCTGTTTTAGCCGCAGCTAATAGTGATAAATCTCTTGTTCTAAAGGCAACGGTTTATATTTCGGATATTTCAATTTGGGCACAGGTTAATCAAGTGTATACTTCCTTTTTTGGAGATCATCTTCCTGCTCGGTCTGCTGTTCCTACTAAAAATCTTCCAAAGGGATATTTGGTTGAGATTGATGTTATTGCTGCTCAGAAATAACGTTTAGTTTAAATTTTTTGTTCTTTTTGATCATATGTTTTTTGATTGTTCCTGCATTTAGTTCAATCACATAATTTGCTTTTTTTGAACATGTAATTGGAGTTGTATCAAAGGGAATAGCATCTTCTTTTGTACAAATAACTTTGAATTTTTCATTTAACCATATCATGTCTAACGAAATGTAAGTGTTTTTCATCCACATACTGATATATTGTTTTTCTTCCCAGGAAAAAATCATTCCATGATTATCTTTTAGACTTCTTCTGTACATTAGTCCTTTTGTTCGTTTTTTAATTGTATTAGCATGTTCCAGATTGAAACATATTGTTTTTTTGTAACAAGCTTTGATATAAGAAGCTTCAAGTAAATTGGGGTTAGATGCTATTAAATAGGATGGATATATAATTATTGTAATAAGTATCCAACTTAAATAATTCAACTATGCTTTTGATTTATTTAGCTTTTTCGATAATGATGATTTTTTTCTGGCAGCTGAATTTTTGTGGATAATACCTTTGCTCGCGGTTTTATCGATTTGCTTTAAAGCGATTCGTACTATTGATACGGTTTCTTTATCATTGCTTTTAATTGCTGATTCTGCATTTTTGATGCGTGTTTTCATTAATGATTTGAAATGAGTGTTTCTTAAATTATTTCGTTTATTTGTTAAAATATCTTTTTTTGCTGCTTTTTTATTTGCCATTATTTGACCTCTTTAGATTGACTTTTGCTATATAATTTTTTAAACTAGCTAAAAGGATTTTACAGATATAGTTTTGCGTATGTCAATATTAGATTGGTTTGAAAAGAAGAAAAAGAACGTTAAGTCTACTGATAAACTTAACATTCCTGGTAACCTTTGGCTTAAATGTCCAAAGTGTGCTGAAGTTTCGTTTCGGAAAGATTTAGAGAATAATATGATGGTTTGCTTGTCATGTAAGCATCATTTTCGTATTTCTCCAAAACAACGGATTGATTATACATTTGATCCAGATTCGTTTACTGAATATGATGTTGATCTTGAACCTACTGATTTTTTAGATTTTGTGGATACAGAACCTTATTTAAAACGAATTCAAAAGACTAAGAAGAAAACAGATAAGCATGAAGCTATTGTTACGGGTACCGCAAAACTTAATGGGATGCAGGTTAATGTTGGTATTATGGATTTCGCTTATATGGGAGGTTCTATGGGAGCTGTTGTTGGTGAAAAATTAACTCGGTTAATTGAGAAATCAGTTGTAGATAAATTACCTCTTATTGTGTTTACGATGTCGGGTGGGGCACGTATGCAAGAAGGTATTGTTAGTTTAATGCAGATGGCCAAAACATCAGCTGCTTTAGCTCGATTAAATCAGGAACGACTTCTTTATGTTTCAGTATTATGTGACCCTACTACAGGTGGTACATCGGCTAGTTTTGCTATGTTAGGAGATGTTCAAATTGCTGAGCCAGGAGCTCTTATTTCATTTGCTGGGCCACGTGTTATTGAACAAACTATCAAACAAAAGTTGCCAGCTGGATTTCAAAGAGCGGAATTTTTACTAGAACATGGTATGGTTGATATGGTAGTTGAACGAAAAAAAATGAGGGATATGTTAATAAATATTGTATCTGTTTTAGATTTTAATGAGGATAGTTATGGCTAAATTATTAGATTTTGAGGAACCTATAAAAGAGTTATATGATCAAATTGATCAATTAAAATTGTTGTCAAAAGATGGCAAGATTGATTTAGATGCTGAAATTAATAAAATTGAACAACGTGCTGAATCATTAAAAAAAGAGATTTTTTCTGATTTAACACCTCATCAAATAGTTCAAATTGCAAGACATCCTAATAGACCTGATACAACGAGTTTAGCACGTCTTATTTGTGATCGATTTACACAATTATATGGAGATCGCTTGTACAGAGATGACCCTTCTATTGTTGGAGGTATTGGTTTAATTGGTGGTCAGCGTATTATGTTAATTGGTCATCAAAAAGGTCATGATACAAAAGAAAATATTTATCGTAATTTTGGTATGCCTCATCCAGAAGGGTATCGAAAAGCATTACGGTTAATGAGGCTAGCTGAAAAATTTGGAGTTCCTATTGTTACTTTTATTGATACCCCAGGTGCTTATCCTGGGTTAGAAGCTGAAGAACGAGGTCAGGCTGAGGCTATTGCAAGAAATTTACGTGAAATGGTTGGTATTAAAGTTCCTATTGTTAGTATTGTTATTGGGGAAGGGGGATCGGGTGGGGCGTTAGCTATTGGTGTTTCGGATTGTATTTTTATGATGCAGTATTCTGTATATTCTGTTATTTCTCCAGAAGGATGTGCTTCGATTTTATTTCGTGATGCTAAAAAATCAGAAGATGCCTCTAAAAGTTTAAAGTTAACGGCACCTGATGTTGTTAAATTAGGTGTTGCTGATCAAATTATTGAAGAACCTCTAGGGGGCTCTCATAATAACTGGGAAGATACAGCTTCTATCATGAAAAAGAATTTGTTAGAAACTATTAATCAATTAGTTAAAAAAGATCAGGAAACTTTGATTCAAGATCGTTATACTAAGTTTCGTAAAATTGGAAGTTTTATAACTAGCTAGGGGGTTGTTTATATAATTTAGCTAGTATGGGACTTGCTATACATAAGGATGAATAGGTTCCACTTAAAATACCAATTGCTAAAATAATACAAAATTCTTGAATCGTTTTTCCACCAAATAGAATTAATGCTGATATTACCATTAAGGTTGTAACTGATGTGTTTAAGGTTCGTTGAAGGGTTTGATTAAGCGATGTATTTGTTAGCTCATTAATATTACCTGAAACATAATTTTCTGTTTTTTCTCTAATTCGATCAAAGATAACGATGGTATCATTGATGGAATAACCTAAGATGGTTAATAGTGCTGCTATAAAGGCAATATTAATTTCTAAATTTAAAATAGATGTAAAACTGAATATAATTAGACCATCATGTAATAAGGCTAATATTGCAGCTAAACCAAAGCTTAGTTGAAATCGAAGTGTGATATAAAGTAATAAAGCACCTGTTACAAATATGATAATTAAGAAGGCTTGTTTTTGGAGAGATTTCCCGATACTTGGTCCTATAAAATCTATTTCTAATACTTCTATTGGGCCTACATTTTCTCGAATATTATTTAAAATTTCTGTTGTTTTGTTTTTTTCAATTGCAATGGTTTTAATATAAACTTCATCATTATTTGAAAATTGTATTTGACTATTTTCTAATTTATATTGAGCTAATGCATTACGAATGGATGTTAGGGTATTAATTGAGGAATTTTCAGTGTTAGTATTGTTTAATTTTAAATGAAAGGTATTTCCTCCCATAAAATCAATTCCAAAATTTAAAATAGGTTTTGCTTGAAAGAACCGTATTGTCATTAACGATATCCCAATGATAATGATTGTAATACTTATCATTAGCCAAAAATTCTTTTTTTCTACAAATTTAAATGATGTATTCATGATTTTCCTTTTTTAAATTGACTTAATGGAGATATGCTAAGTAACAATGCTTGTGTGATTGTAATGGCGGAAAACATACTAATGATAATACCGATGCTTAATGTTATAGCAAACCCTTTTATGGTACCTGTTCCTAACCAGAATAGTACGATAGCTGCTATTAATGTTGTTATATTAGCATCTAATATTGTGACATAGGCTTGTTTAAATCCATTTAAAATACTTGCTTTTAAAGAAGTGCTATTTTTTATTTCTTCTTTAATTCGTTCAAAAATAATTACGTTTGCATCTACTGCCATTCCCATTGTTAAGATAAATCCAGCTATGCCTGGTAGAGTTAAGGTTGCATCAATTAATTTGAATAAGGCAAATGATAAAATAATATAGCTTATTAAACTTATTGAAGCTAATAATCCAGGCCCTTTGTACATAAAAATCATGTATATACCTACTAATATGATTCCTGCAATAAAGGCCAGTTTACTTTTTTCAATAGAATCTTTTCCTAAAGTTGGTCCTATTTGTTTTTCTGAAATTATTTCTACTGGAATTGGAAGCGCTCCTGCATTTAACTTGATAATTAGATTGCTTACTTCAGTTGGTGTGAAATCTCCTGATATTTGTGCTTTTCCACCTGAAATTGCTTGGTTTACGTTAGGCGCAGAAATAATACGTTTATCAAGTAGTATGGCTAATGGTTTATTAATGCTTTTTGAAGTTGCTTGATAAAATTTATTACCTCCTTCCGGTGTGAATTCTAGGTTTACAATCGGTTTTCCAAATTGATCTGTTCCAGGACTTGCTTTACTTAAATCGCCCCCTGTTAATGCAATCTCTTTTAGTATAATGGGACGTTTAATGGATTGGTTCGATGCATTGTTGTCTTCCATGTAGGATAATTTGCCTTTTTCTCCAATTAAAATTTTCTGTTTTTCTTCTGGAAGATTTTCTATTCCAGGGGGTGCCCATTCTGCAATAACAAATTCTAATAATGCAGTATCCCCAATCATAGCTTTTGCTTCATCTGGATTCTTTATTCCTGGTAATTCAATTGATATTTGGTCTTTTCCTTTTATTCTAATACTTGGTTCAGTTAAACCTAACGAGTCTATTCGATTACGAATTACTTCTATGCTACCTAAAACACTGTCTCTGGTTAATGGTTGGTTATTAGTGGGCTTTGTTTGTAAAATGAGGTGCATTCCGCCTTGGAGATCAAGCCCAAGATTTATTGGCTTTTTGATAATGGTGATAATACCTAGTATTATGAGAAAACTAGAAAAAATTAGTTTAATTTTGTTCATGAGACTTATATTATAATCCTAGATTGCAATTACAACAAATGTCTATTCGTTTTTATCTCTCATATGTGGAAATAGTAACACATCTCGTATAGAGTGTGAGTTTGTTAGTAACATTACAATTCGATCAATGCCTATTCCAAGTCCACCCGTTGGAGGTAACCCTTGTTTTAATGCTTGGATATAATCTAAATCCATTACTTGAGAATCTTCCATTCCTTTTTCTTTTGCTTTTAATTGATCTTGAAATCTGTCAAATTGATCTTCTGGGTCATTTAACTCAGAAAATGCGTTAGCAATTTCCATACCATTAATAATAAGTTCAAATCGCTCTACTAAACTATCGTTTTGACGGTGTTTTTTTGCTAATGGGGATGTTTCCCATGGATGATCTATGATAAATGTTGGTTGTATTAAGGTTGGTTCAATAAGGCTATCATAAAGCTCCATGATCAGATGTCCTTTTGTTGCTTCATTTGAGACATTTAGATTAAGCTCTTTTGCTTTATTTCTTAATTCGTTTATATTATTACAGTCAATGTTACATTTATTTTGAATTTCTTCTACTAATTTGATTCGTTTAAAGGGAGGTGTAAAATCTATTTCGGTATCTTTGTATACTATTTTATAGCTATTGTGGATATTAAATACTAATGCTGACAATAATTCTTCTGTTAGATTCATCATATCGTGATAATCTGTATAGGCTTCATATAATTCTAGTAATGTATATTCTGGGTTATGTTTGTATGAAATCCCTTCATTTCGAAATACTCTTCCAATTTCAAATACTTTTTCAAAACCGCCAACAATAAGACGTTTAAGATGAAGTTCTAATGCAATTCTAAGATAAAGATTTTGTTCAAGTTCGTTATGAAATGTATTAAATGGTTTTGCGTTAGCTCCTCCATAAATATTATGTAAAACAGGTGTTTCAACTTCCATGAATTCTTTTTTTTCTAAATAATTTCGAATAAATGAAATTGATTTTGATCGTATTTTAAAGGTTTCTTTGATATGAGGATTTGAAATTAAGTCAATATACCGGTGGCGATAACGAAGCTCTATATTTTGAAGACCATGATACTTTTCTGGTAATGGTAGTAATGATTTTGTTAACAATTCTATTTTTGTTACTTTGATTGTTAATTCTCCACGTTTCGTTTTAAATGGATTTCCAACAATACCAATGATATCGCCTACATCATAACTTAATATGTCATTAAATGTTTCTTCTCCTAATTTATTAGCGTTTGCATATAGTTGGATAATTCCAAATTCATCTTGTAAATTACCAAAGAATGCTTTTCCATGATCTCGTTTTGCCATGAGTCGTCCTGCTAATGTTACAGTTGTTTCGTCTGATTCACCTGTTTCTAAAGTATTGAAATTTTCATGAATCTCGGTTGTTTTATGTGTTTTTGAAAACGTGTATTTAAAGGGATGTTTTGTTTGGCTTTTTAATTTAGTTAATTTTTCTAGCCGTATGGTTTCTTCAGTTTTATTTTCGTTTGATGCTTGTTGGTTTTCTGTTATATCAGTTGGTTTCATATTGCTACCTCTTTAACATTACAATTTTTTTGTATGTAATGTTATTTAAGTATTTATGAAAATTTTGTTATCGTCAATTATAACATGTGGTTTACATCATCATATCAAAAATAGGTAAGTAGATAGAGATAGCTATAAATAGTACCATTCCGCCTAATACCATTGTGATAATAGGGTCTAGTTTTGCGGATAATTTTTTCATGTTGTGGGTTAATTCTTTATCCATAAAAGTTGTAATTCTGGCTAAAGATTCCCCTAAATTACCTGCTTTTTCTCCCATTGAAATAGTATAAGATACCATAACAGGTACTATGGATTGGTTATCTACTAAGGCTCCTGATAAAGGTAACCCTCTTGCTACATCTTTTCTCATTTCTGTTATGATTTGTTTTAATCTTAGGTTTTCAGTTGCTTCTTCAAGTACAACTAATGCCTGGGTAATTGGAACGTCATTATTGACTAAAATCTCGAAACAACCTAAAAACTTTAGTAGTTTTACTTGTTTATAGATAGGTCCTGATAATGGTAAAAAAAATAATGATTTATGAATCAGAAATTTTCCTTGCTCGGATCGGTTGATAGCCATTATTACTATTGTTAATATGGCAAGAACGGTTAATATCATAGGGTAGTATTCAATTAATATTTCTGAAGATCCAAATAGAATTTTTGTTGGCAGAGGAAGTTCTTTTCCTGAAGATTTGAATATTTTTTTAAATGTCGGTGCTACAAATATTAAAATTAACGATAACATGGCTATTCCTATTGTGCTAACAATAATGGGATAGGTCATAATGCCAGTAACTTGTTTTTTTAAGTTATCGGTTTTTTCTAAAAAATTGGCTACATAGTCTAGGACATCGGGCAGTTTTCCTGACGCTTCTCCGGCTTTGAGAGCCATTGGAAGGAAATTAGGAAAAATTTTGCTGTGTTTTCCAAATGCATCTGAAATAGATGAGCCACTTTCAATGTCGATGATGATGGTTTCTAATGCTTCTGTTAAGAGTCTGTTTTTTAATTGTTTTGATAATAGTTGTAATGTTTCTTTGATCTTTAGTCCAGTTCTAATACAACCTGCAAACAACTGTGCAAATGCTACTAATTCGTCAGATTCTACAGTTGTTGGTTTTGTTAGTTCATCTAATAACTTGTAACCTTCTGTTTTTAGCGAGATTGCATCAATATTTTTTTTCTTTAAAAAATTTTCAGCTTCTTTGTAATTAGATGCTTTTAATTTTTTTGTTAAAATTTTATTATTTGGGCCTTTGTAAACATATACAAATGTTTTCACGTTTCTCAATCCTTATTTTTTTTGTTTACTGGTTTGTATATTCCGTTTTTTAGCTGTTATTAAACATCAACAACACGAACGAGTTCTTCAATTGTTGTTAGACCTTGAATTAATTTGTCGATACCATCTTCAAGCATTAATTTCATTCCATTTCTTCTTCCAGCATCTCGGATTTTTTCTGAACTTGCTTTTTGGATAATTAATTCTCGAGATTCTTCACTTAATGTTAATATTTCAAAAATTCCTAAACGGCCTTTATAGCCTGATTCGTTGCAATATTTACATCCTGATCCACGATGTAATTTTGGTGAATCATACTCATTTTTTAATTTTTCTATTAATGCTTTTTCTTTGATGGATTCATAATCATCATAAGATGCTTCTTTTTTGCAATTTGGACAAATTCCACGTACTAATCGTTGTCCTATAACACCTATAAAGGCACTGTTAATTAAAAAAGGTTGAACACCCATATTTATAAGACGAGTTACACTTCCTGCTGCACTTCTTGTATGTAAGGTTGAAAAAACTAAGTGACCTGTTAAGGCTGCTTGGATTGCAATGCCGGCTGTTTCAATATCTCTGATTTCTCCAATCATAATTACGTCTGGGTCTTGTCGAACAACGGCTGATAGACCAGAAACAAAATCAACTCCAATTTTTGGGTTAACAGGAATTTGGTTAATTCCATCTAAGTTAAATTCTACGGGATCTTCAATTGTAATGATATTTTTTTCAGGAGTGTTAATTTGTGATAAACATGAATATAAGGTGGAGGTTTTTCCAGATCCTGTTGGTCCACATACTAAAACGATGCCTGATGTTGATTGAATTAATCCTTGTAACAAATTGAAGTTGTTTTCATTTAATCCTATTTTTTCCATTGTTACGAAGGCATCTGATTTTTCTAAAATTCTTAAAACCATTTTTTCACCAGAAATGGTTCTAACGGTAGAGACTCTAAAGTCAACTTCTTTATTTTTTAAAATAAAGGTTAATCGTCCATCTTGTGGTTTTCTTGTTTCTGTAATATCTAATTCAGCTAAAATTTTTAAACGAGATATGATAGGCGATGCTAATTTTCCTGGAGGTGCCATAATTTCTTTTAAAAGTCCATCAACACGAAATCTAATTTTTACAACACTTTCTTCGGGTTCTATATGAATATCAGAGGCTTTTTCTGCAATTGATTGGGTTAAAATGGTATCTACTAATTTTGCAATAGGTGCTTCTTGTGCTAAGTCTGTTGTTTCATCATCTCCGCCTAAACCTTTATCATCGACTAGCTCTAGACCCATTTCAAATAAGTTAGATACACTAGACCCATCTGTTTCTAGCTTTTGATCTTGGTAAGAATAGGCGTAGTTGATTAATTCTAAAATAGTGTTTTTGGGTGACAAAATAATTGAAATGGTGCATTTTGAAATAAACTCAAGTTCTTCAATGAATTCGGTGCTACATGGATTTGAGCTTGCTATGGTTAATGTTTCTCCTAATTGAAATAAGGGGATAATATGGTCTTTTCTAGCAATTGTTTCGGGTATTATCTGTGTTATTTTTAGATCTATTGTATTGTTATCAATAATATCAAAAGGGATATTTAATTTTTGAGCCAGTAATAGTAAAATTTCTTCTTCTTCAATTTTTTCTTTTTCAATTAATGTTTCATATATTCCTTTTTCAAGGAGTTCATTATTAGTTAGTAATTCTGTAATTTCAGATTCTGCTATAGATTTGTTTGATGTTAGTATTTCTGATAATGATAGATTCATTATTCTGATAGATAAGTTACAGCGCTTTCATCTTCTTCAAAAATTTTTATTTTAGATGATATTTTTGTTATATCTAATACCCTTCTAACATCTTTTTTTGGATTTAATAAGACTATTTTTCCATTTCTTTGTTCTGCTTTTTTAAAGCTTTCAAATATAGCCCACAAGCCGGATGAATCAATATAACTTATTTGTGATAATGTTAGTATTATTTTTGTTTCTCCTTCATCTAATAGTGAATTTATTTGTTCTAAAAATGGTATTTGGTTTTCAATGTCAAGTTCTATGGTGCCTATTAATTCGTTTGTATCTTCATCTTTTTCATTACCAAAATTAATTTTGGTAATCTCGGTGTTTGATATTTTTTTAATTTCTATTTCCATTGAATATTATTATACTTACTGGGGGGTATATTTAACAAGTTTTAGTTTGTTTTCTGTTTTTGTAGAAGAGAAGTTTATTTCATCCATTAGAGTATAGATTAAAAATAGACCTAATCCTGATCCTTCTAATTTTTCAAGGTTATTACTTATTTTTTTTTCGATAGAATCACTTTTTAATGGGATTCCGTTGTCTTTGATAATAATTTCTAATTTATCTTCGTACATGGTAAAGTTAAAATAAATATGTTTACTTGGATCGCCAAGATAAGCATGTTCGATAATATTAGCTTGAGCTTCGTTTACAGCTAGTTGTAAATCTAATTTTATTTGATGGTTCATGTTGTTGGATTTGCATATTGATTCAATTTCTTTTCTAATTTTTTTGATTTCTGAAATTGTACTTGATGTTTTGATACTTTTTTTAAAAAGAAGTTGATTTTTATATTGTAATTTTTGATTAATTTTACAGGCAATAACTGTTATGTCATCTTTTTTTATTGTTTGATTTTCAGAACTAGTTAGATAGTTTTTAATTTTGTTTAATAGTATCTGAGGCGGGAATTTTTGATTTTTTTGCACAAAGCTTTTTACGCCATTTAATCCAACAGATGTGTTGTTTGCTATTTTTGTTTCTAAAATTCCGTCAGTAAATAAAAATAATAAATCATCGTCTTCGATTTTTATTTCTTTTTCTATAAATGTTTCATTTTCGTAACCAGCTAAAGGAAATCCTTTAGTATCTAATTTAATGAATTTGTTTTTTCTGAGAATATAACCTGGCTCATGCCCTGCATTTGAATAGGTGAAGGTGTTTTTTTTAGAATCTAGTATGCCATAAAATAGAGGGATGAATTTATTAATTACAGGATCAGTATAAATAGTTTTATTAAGTTGGTTGATAGTTTCTTTAGGGGATTTTTCTGCATTAATATTTCTATTAATAATGCTTTTTAATACGGCCATATATAATCCGGCTGGAATCCCTTTGCCAACGATATCAGCTATAATGATACCTGTACGGTTTTTGTCTAGTTCTATAAAGTCGTAGAAATCTCCTCCAATTTTTTGTGCAGGGATATTTAATGCTCCAAATAATAATTTTGATTTTGTAGGTAAATTTTTTGGTAACAAGTTGTTATGTATGTCAGAGGCTACTTTTAACTCTTGATCAATTTTTTCTTTTTCTAGTTTTTCTTTATATAGCATTGAGTTATGTATGGTGGTTCCCACAAGGGTTGTAATAGTTAACAGGGTATCAATATCCTCTTTTGTGAATTTTTCTGCAGAAGTTCCATATTTTCTAGCAAGGTTAATAATCCCGATTAATTCGTTGTTAACTAGAATAGGTATACATAGATAAAGTTCAATTAAAATTTTTACATTTGGGTCTAAATCTGGTGATGAAAAATAATCATCTATAAGTATTAATTTTTTAGATTTTTCAACTTTTTCAGAGATTGTTTTTCGGTTTTTATAACGATATGATCTACGTATTTTTTCTGGAAAATTTCTATGTTGTGGTGTTATAAAACGATCTTTTTGTTTGAGTTGAATGGATCCCATATTACATTTTGTTGTATTTAACAAAAATTCCATTAGGACATCTAGGAGATTATCTAGGTTTTGGATAGATTTAATCATTAAATTTACTTCTGAAATTGCTTCTAATCGTTGTGTTTTAATTCGATCCATTTGTTGTAGTTCTGTAATATCTCGAAATAAAAATATAATGCCAACGTAACCATACTCTTTGTTTATTACAGGTGAAATGTTAACCATAAAATTTTTATTGTTATAGTTTGCATTTTCATTGATAATGGGTTGTTTTGTTTTAATAACTTGTTGGTATAGTTTTAGTAGGTGTAATTCTTTTAATAAATCAATTAATTTTTCTTGAGTAATATGTTGATTTTGATTGATGTTTAATAAGGATGTTGCTTTTGGATTTATAATATTTATATTATGTTTTTCATCTAAGATGATAACGGGTTCGCTAATACTTTCAATTACAGAATATATTTTTGATTTTTCTAATTCTCTAATAATTTTTATTTTTCCTAGAGATGAAGATACTTGGTTTGATATTGTATGAGCAAATTGGAGTTTGTTTTTTTGAAATGCTGTTTTTTTAAATGATAGTAATGTAATGATTCCAATAATTTCATCTCTAAATATTAATGGTATGGTAGCATGAGAGTTAATTGTTTTTTCTTTTGAAATACTTTTTTTATTTAGTTTGGTAATCTTTATATCTATATTATTGGGATTAATGGATGTTGAAAAAAAAGAGTCGATAGAGTTTAGTGTTGCTTTTGTTAAAATTTTTATTGTTGAATGGTGAAAGTTGCTTCCTACAGTAACAAATAATTCATTTTTATTAAAAATTTTTTTTAAAAAAATTGAGCAAGCATCATAGCTAAGAACTTTATTAATACTTATGGATATTTTTTCAATTATTTCAATATAATTTAAGGAATGACTTACTTCATTGGATGTTTCATATAGTGTTGTTAGTTCGATTAAACGTTGGTTTAGGGATTGTTCATCTTTGTGTATTTTTTGTGTAAGTTTATTTTTATCATCTAGTAATGATTCTATTTTTTTGTGAATATGGTAATTTTCTATAGAATTAATGATTTGATTAATGTAATGATTGGATAGTTGAATTTTATCGTTTATATTTTTATAGGCCGTTGTTAATTTTTGTTTTATCTCCCAATTATGAATAAAAATTGTTCCAAAAATTATTTTGTCTTCGTTAATAATATTAATAAATAAGCCATCATTACATGTGTATTTATATTTTTTTGTGTCTTTATTGTATTGGATAAAGTCCGTTAATATAAATTGGGATCGATTTTTTATATAAAGAGATGACTTTTGTTTATTGTTTTTTTGATTAGTTAGCCATCTGCTCATATTGTTTGGTAAGGGCCACAAATCTTTATTGGATAGTGTTGTATCAATTTTTTTTCTATCGATGTCAAAGGTATAGATGTTGATGCTGCTTGAATGGAAAATAAATTTAAATATTCGAAAAATTTCTTCTATAATAGTTTTTTCAGAAAATAAATTGCTATTAATTTGGTTTATTGATTCTTCTATTTTATTTAGCATGATTTTGTTATTAATTGTTTATTACTTGAAATAATTTTTCTATATCAAAGGGTTTATAGATGATGCCACTAATCATAGGGGATAATGGTCGCTCTAAAACATAACGATAATTTTTGCTGATGGCAAGAAGGATGTATGGTTTGTTATTTAATTTTTTGATTATATTTATATTTTTTTTAATGTATTCATTATCTAGATCATTATCAATAATAATTAAAGAGTTTGATTGAATAGTATTATTTTTTATAGCGTCTTCTATTTTAGAGGTTTTGATTTTATTATTTTTTAGTGCATACGATATTATATTGAAAATGGATTTGTCTTGTAATATTGGAATGACATTGTTAATTTTTTTCATTATTTATAATTTTATCATAATAATTTGTTTTCTTATCAATTTTATATCTTGACTGAATCTTTGTTTAAAGTGTTATACTTGAATCTTACTTTTATTGCTATGTAATTAATCTGCAATAAATGTGTAAAAAAACTAAAATCGGTGTATTCATTGTAGGTTGGGGTTTTGATGGATTGTTGGTTTTAAGATATTTTAAGGTGTTTTTAGTTATATTATGAGCGATATGAAAGACGAGAATGTTAAGCTTGATTCAGAGTTAGAGGCTAAAAATTTTGTTTTTCCTAAATGGGTTAACAAAGTCCCTGCAATTATTGCCGTTTCTGTTGTTGGTATTTTGATGTTTGTTGTTCATTTGTTTTGGTATTGGTTTTCTCCTAATCATTTAGAAATTGGTTATGAACCAGAACAACCTATTCCTTATAGTCATCGTTTTCATGCGGGTGAACTAGGTATTGATTGTCGGTATTGTCATTATAATGTTGAAACACAGGCTCATGCTAATATACCATCGGCAGAACTTTGTTTAAATTGTCATTCTCAAATTAAGCAAGATAGTCCTTATATTAAAGATATTAAAGATCATTATGATAGTAATACTCCGATTGAATGGGTGAATGTTCATATGTTGCCAGAGTATGCTTATTTTGATCATTCTCGTCATGTAAATTCTGGTGTTTCCTGTGTACAATGTCATGGTAGAGTAGACCAGATGGAAGTTGTTCAGCAAGTTGAATCGTTAAGTATGTCGTGGTGTTTGGATTGTCATCGAAATCCAGAGCCAAATATTTGGCCTAAAGAACATGTTACTAATTTGTCTTGGGAGTCAGATGAAGATCCCTTAGAAATGGGAAAGCGTTTGGTAGAAGAGTATCATCTTAATCCGAAAATTGAATGTAGTGTGTGTCATAGGTAGGAGAAATTAATGAAAAAGCAATGGCGTAGTATTGAAGATTTAAATGGTGATAAAAGGGTAGAGAAATTTAAGTTTCGTGAATTTCAAGAAGGGGCATCGGAGTTAAATGAAGGTGTTTCTAGGCGTGATTTTTTAAAATTTCTTGGTTCTACAGCTGCTTTAGCAGGTTTATCAGGATGTAATATTAGAAAGCCCTATTATAAAATAAAAGCTTATGCAAGAAAGGTAGAGCATTCTGTTCCTGGTATTCCAACTTTTTATGCTACTTCTTATCAGGTTAATTCTGCTGTTTATGGTCTTTTGGCGGAAACTCATGAAGGAAGACCTACTAAGATTGAGGGGAATCCAACGTATCCAAATACACAGGGATCCTCGGTATTATTTCCTCAGTCTTCTATTATCGATTTATATGATCCTGATCGGTTAAAGTTTCCTTTACATTTAACCAAAACAGGATCTATGGATGATTTTAAAGATTGGATGCTTGCTAAAAAGCGTGATTTTAGAAAGAATTCTGGAAAAGGGTTAGGGTTTTTGTTGGGGCATACATTATCTCCTTCTACCTATAAGCTTATTGATTCTATCCGTTCTGTGTTGCCACAAGCTCAATTTTATCGTTATGAAGCAGTGAATGATGATAATCGGGTTTTTGGATTAGAATCTTTGACAGGTCGTTATGTTAATACAAAGTTTGATTTATCTCGTGCTAATGTTGTTGTTTCTTTGTCAGATGATTTTTTATCTTATGGTCATCATCAAGTTCAGTATTCAAGAGATTTTGCTAATCGTCGTGATCCAGATAATGATTCGGATTTAAATCGTTTATATGTTTTTGAAGAGCGGTATACAGTTACAGGTACTAAAGCAGATCATCATTTCCCTGTTAAACAATCTGATATGGTTCATGTTTTATCTCAATTGCTTGTTTTAATTTCTAGAAAAGTTGGTTTTGATTTATCTCGTTTTACTAATATTAAGTATAAAAAGCTTCAGTTGGATTTTGTTGATCATAAAGTTTTATCGGCGGTTGCTAATGATTTAGTTTCAAATCGTGGGCGTTCTTTAGTTACGGCAGGGTCATCTTTAGATGAATCTATGCATCAATTAGTGTTTTTACTTAATAGTATTTTAGGAAATAATTTTAAAACGGTTTTTTATCAAAAAGTTCCTTTTTCTAATTATGATTTTAATAAAGTAAAATCTATTGAATCTATTACTAAGTTTATTTCTGATTTAAATAACAAAAAATTAGATACAGTTATGATTTTAGATGGGGATCCTGTTTATTCGGTTCCTCAAGAGTTAGGGTTAAAGTTAGCCTTATCTAAAGCTCAAGATCGTATTTATTTATCGTCTCATGATAATCAAACAGCAAAATTGTGTAATTGGGTTATTCCTAAATTACATTATTTAGAATTTTGGAATGATTTGGAGTCTATTGATGGCGTTGTTTCTATCGCGCAGCCTGTTATTCGTCGAACTGTTGATGGTTTATCGGAACATGAATTATTAAATTTAGTATATCGTGTTTATCGATCGGATTATGCCATTGTTAAGAAGAATTGGAGTTATTTATCTTCTAATCAATATGATAAAGCTATTCATGATGGGTTTTTATATACTAAAAATACGGTTGTGTATCCTAGTTTTAATAAAAAAATTACTCTTTCGACAGTGCAATCTTTGAGTCATGATATTGAAGTAACATTATATCCTGATTATAAAGTATTTGATGGTCGTTTTAGTAATAATGGATGGCTTCAAGAATTATCTGATCCTCTTCATAAATTAACTTGGGATAATGCGGCCTATATTGCTCCTAAGACCGCTAAAAAATTATCATTAGAAACTGGTGATTTTGTTCGTTTACAGACTGATAATGCGTCATTAGATATTCCTGTTTTTATCTCTCCTGGACATGCGTTTGATTCTATTTCTATTCCTATGGGATATGGAAAAGAGATGGGAAATCGTATTGAGGAAGGGGTTGGGTTTAATGGGTTTCATTTGTTAAATAAGGATGGACGTATTTCTCATGTAACACTTATTAAACAGAGCAAAAAACATCAGTTTGCTAGTACTCAAGATCATGGTTCTATGGAAGGTAGGCCTCATGTTCGTTATGCTACTGTATCAGAATATCAAGCTAATCCAGAGTTTGCTCAAGGTCAGGAAGAAGTGCCTCATAACAAAGCTTTATGGGATAATCATAAATTTGATACGGGTTACCAGTGGGGAATGGTTATTGATTTAAATCGTTGTTTATCATGTAATGCTTGTACAGCAAGTTGTCAGGCAGAAAATAATATCCCTATTGTTGGAAAAGAAGAAGTTTTAAATGGTAGAGAAATGCATTGGAATAGAACGGATCGTTATTACGAAGGTGATTTGGATAACCCAAAAGTTTTAGAACAACCTGTATCATGTTTACATTGTGAAAATGCGCCTTGTGAGCAAGTATGTCCAGTTGCAGCTACTGTTCATGATGATGAAGGACTTAATGTTATGGTTTATAATCGTTGTGTTGGGACTCGATATTGTGCGGATAATTGCCCGGTAAAAGTTCGTAAATTTAACTTTTTTGATTATCATCAACGTCACCCTCAATCTGTTCCTAAAAAGAAATATCATTTGTTTGATTATATGAAAGAGCCAGATAAGTCGTTGGCGAAGCAGTTTAACCCTGATGTTACTGTTCGTATGAGGGGTGTTATGGAAAAATGTACTTATTGTATTCAACGAATAAAATCAGCTACAAAAAAGGCTGCTAATGAACAGCGTGTGGTTAAAGATGTTGATTTAAAGGCTGCATGTCAACAAGCTTGTCCGACGGATGGAATTGCTTTTGGAAATATATTAGATCCTGATAGCAAAGTTTATAAATGGAGAAAAAAACAACGTAATTATTCGATTTTAGAGCAGCTTTTATTAGGGGCTCGGACAACTTATTTAGCCAATGTTTTTAATCCTAACAAAGCACTGGTTGCTGAAAATTCAAGTCATGGTAAAAAACATCATGTGAAAAAGGAGCATCATGGCAACAAGCATTGATAATACGGTACAAGTAAAAAGACCTGATTTAGTTGTTCCTGGGGAAACGTTTGAGTCGGTTACAGAAATTGTTAGTAAGCCTATGGAAATGAAATTGCCATCATGGTGGTTAATTGCATTTTGTATTGCTGTTTCTGGTGTTTTATTACTAAAATCGATGCTTGCTTATTTAATTTGGGAAGGAGTAGGTATTTGGGGTCTTAACAACCCAGTTGGCTGGGGTTATGCAATTGTAAACTTTGTTTTTTGGGTTGGTATTGGGCATGCAGGTACTTTAATTTCAGCTATTTTATTTTTATTTCGTCAAAAATGGCGTACTGCTATTAATCGTTTTGCTGAAGCGATGACTATTTTTGCTGTAATATGTGCCGGTATTTTTCCAGGCGTTCATATCGGTAGGCAATGGTTAGCATACTGGTTGTTTCCAATACCAAACTCTATGGGAATGTGGCCTAATTTTAAAAGCCCTTTGTTATGGGATGTTTTTGCTGTTAGTACGTATTTTACAGTGTCTTTAATGTTTTGGTATGTAGGATTAGTGCCTGATTTAGCTACAGTTAGAGATAGAGCTAAAAGTAAAATGAAGCAAATGATTTATGGTGTTTTTTCATTGGGTTGGCGTGGTTCTAATCGGCATTGGCAGAATTATGAAAAAGCCTATTTATTATTAGCAGCTTTAGCGACTCCTTTAGTTTTGTCAGTGCATTCTATTGTAAGTTTTGACTTTGCTGTTTCTCAGCTCCCAGGATGGCATACTACTATATTCCCTCCTTATTTTGTTGCAGGGGCTATTTTTTCTGGTTTTGCTATGGTTGTTACATTGATGGTATTAGCTAGACAATTATTGAATTTACATTCTTTAGTTACAATAGGTCATTTAGAGAGAATGAATAAGATTATTTTGTTGACTGGTATGTTAGTAGGATATGCTTATGGGATGGAATTTTTTATGGCTTGGTATTCTGGATACCAATATGAAACATTTGCCTTCATTAATAGAGCAACAGGTCCATATGCATGGGCGTATTGGATTATGGTGTCTTGTAATGTTATTTCTCCACAATTGTTTTGGTTTAAGAAATGTAGAACGAGTATTCCCATTATGTTTATTATTAGTATTTTTGTTAATATTGGTATGTGGTTTGAGCGTTTTGTTATTACAGTTACTTCACTTCATAGAGATTTTTTACCATCATCTTGGGGTTATTATAGTCCAACTTGGGTTGATGTTTGTACATTTATTGGTTCTTTTGGCTTGTTTTTTACTTTGTTTTTATTGTTTCTAAGATTTTTGCCATCGATTTCAATTTCAGAGATAAAAAATGTTATGCCTGAAGCAGATCCGCATTATGGAGAGGAACATTAAATATGAATGAAATACTATTAGCTGAATTTTCATCTCCAGGCTCTTTATTAAAAGCTGCTGAGGTATTATCAGATTGCGGTTATAGTAAGTATGAGGTTTATTCTCCTTTTCCTATTCACGGTATGGATGATGCTATGAAACTAAAACATTCTAAGTTAGGATGGATTGTGTTGTGTGGTGGTAGTATAGGTTTATTAGCAGGGTTTTCATTACAAACATGGGTTTCACTACATTATCCACTTATTATTAGTGGTAAACCATTTTTTAGTTATCCAGCCTTCGTTCCTGTAACGTTTGAATTGATGGTTTTGTTTTCTGCTTTTTCAGCTGTTTTTGGTATGTTTGCTCTTAATAAACTTCCACAGCATTATAACCCTTTATTTAAAAGTGAATATTTTAGAAAAGTAACAAGTCATGGTTTTTTTATTGGATTAGATTCTACTGAAAAGGGTTATGATCGTGAAAAGCTTAGAGAATTGTTGGGTACTATTGGGGTTAATCATATTGAAATAATTGAGGATTCTGAATGAAACATTTTATAATTTTATTGGTTTTATTATTTTGTTTAGTTGGTTGTCGTGGATGGCGATCTGAAAAACCACCTGTTCATTTAAATCCTAACATGGACTTTCAAGCAAGTATTAAACCTCAAGAAGAGCCTGAATTAATGCCTGATAATACGGTTGCTTGGGGTATGGAGTCGGCCATTTCTTATCCTGAAAAGAGAGATGCTGTGATTAAACAGTTTAATAAACCTTTTTATATAGGGAAAACAAATGAAGGAATATGGGTTGAAACGGTTCCTGTTGATGTTACTAATGCTGTTTTAAAACGAGGTCAGGAGCGGTATGATATTTATTGTTCGATGTGTCATGGTAAAGATGGTTCTGGAAATGGAATTATTATGGATTATGGTTGGTTTAAGCCCAAACCTTATTGGGATGATGCTATTGTAGCATATCGTGATGGAAAGCTTTTTGATATTATTACCAATGGTATTAGAACGATGCCTTCTTATTCTCAGCAAATTAATGAGTCAGATCGTTGGGCGATTGTTACTTATATAAGAGCTTTGCAAGTGTCTAATAAAATGAATTATCGTGATGTTCCGTTAGAATATCAACAAAAACTTAAATCACTGTGAGAGGTACGAATGGTTAAAAAACAATTACTTGGTCATGATATTGATGTTTCAGATAAATTTAGTTCTCTTGTTCGAGGTTTGTTTATAGTAGCGGGTGTATTTTTATTTATTTCATTTATTTTGTTTTTCTTTGATACGCATTATTTCTTTTTTTCTTATTTAACCTCATATATGTTTTTTTTAACATTAACATTAGGTGCTTTGTTTATTGTGTTGTTGCAATATGTGACAGCAGCAGGCTGGAGTGTTGTTATTCGTCGTGTTCCTGAGGTTTTAATGTGTAATATTCCTTTGATGGGTATTTTGGTTATTCCTATTTTATTTGGAATGCATGATTTATATCATTGGACTCATTTAGATGCTGTTTTACATGATCATTTGTTACAAATTAAAAGGCCTTTTTTAAATACAACATTTTTTATTATTAGAATGATTTTGTATTTTGTTGTTTGGTCTTGGATTGTTAAAAAGTTTTTTAAAAAGTCAGTGTTGCAAGATGAAACGGGGGATCATCAGCTAACTTTAGATTTAGAGCGATCGTCAACTTATAGCATGATTATTTTTGGTTTAACTATTACGTTTTCTGCTGTTGATTTGGTGATGTCAATTACGCCTCATTGGTATTCTACTATTTTTGGTGTTTATATTTTTGCGGGGGCTACTTTAATTGCTTTTTCAGTGACATCGTTACTTTATATGTTTTTACGAAAGAAAAATTATCTTAAAGATATTGTGACGGTTGAACATTATCATGATTTAGGAAAATTAATATATGGTTTTAATATTTTTTGGAGTTATATTGCTTTTTGTCAATTTTTTCTTATTTGGTATGCGAGTGTTCCTGAAGAAACGGATTTTTATTTGAAGCATTTTGAGGGTTCTTGGACTTATGTTACAGCATTACTTTGTATTGGTCATTTTGGTATTCCTTTTGTTTTATTTATTTCACGTTGGTTAAAGCGAAATTTAACTTACCATGCTTGCATGGTTGGTTGGATTTGTTTTATGCATTTTGTTGATTTGTATTGGATTATTATTCCGAATATAACGCCTGCTGGTTTAGATATACATTTTATTGATATTACTTTGTTTCTTGGAATTGGTGCCTTATATTTTGCAATGTTTTTTAAAAATCTTAATAAGGTTTGTTTGATTCCCAAAAAGGACCCTCGTTTATCTGAGTCCTTAAACTTTGTTAACTTTTAGGAGGTTTTTTAATGTCTGATGTTGAAGTTAAATATTATGAAGATGAGCCGGACGCTGTTAATGTTACTTTAGGGTTTATTATTACAGCTGTGTTTTTGCTTGTTGTTGTTATTTTTAGTTATTTTTTGTTTACTTCGATGTTGTCTCATGATAAAAATCAAAAGCGATCTATTGTTAAAACGCCTAAATTAAATGTGTTAAATCAGGAATATGAGTTTCAATTAGATGATTTACGTTGGATTGATAAATCGCAAGGTGTAGTTAAAGTTCCTATTGATGTTGGTATGCAATATGTTATTAAACGTTATAATTAGTTTTTTTCTTTTATTATTTTCTTTTTCTATTGTTGCTGTTGAGAAAATTCCAGATGAATTTGTAAATACCAGTATTATTGAGAAATTAGGGGACTCTGTTTTATTGGATCATGAGTTAACTAATTCTAAAGGTGAATTAGTTAATTTATCTACTTATTTGAATCGAGGTCCTGTTATTTTGAATTTTGCTTATTTTACTTGCCCACGTTTATGTCATTTAATTGTAGATGGAATGGTTAAGGGATTAAATTCTTTGTCTGATAAGGATTTAGAAAATGTTCAAGTTTTATCGATTTCATTTGATAATCGAGATACATTACAAACAACCCAAGATTTTTCTAAGAAACACAAAAGTTCTTTAAAATCATTTAATTCTAATAATGATCATTGGGAGTTTTTGTTTGGGTCTGAAGATGTTGTGCGACAATTAGCTGATAGTGTTGGATTTCGTTATTACTTTAATGATAAATCAAATCAATATGCTCATTCATCTGCTTTAATATTTTTATCGCCTTCAGGTCTAATAACTCGTTATTTATATGGAATTACATTTAGACCTTTTGATTTGACTATGTCCATTACTGAATCTAAGAAGAATAACATCATTTCTACTGTAGAATCTCTATTATTGTTTTGTTATAATTATGATCCTAATGAACAGGGATATGTTTTAGAAGCGATTAAGTTAATGAAGCTAGCAGGGACTGTTACTATTTTTATGATTGTTTTTTTAATTTATAGACTTAATAAACAAAAGGTATTAAAGAGATAATAGAATGAGTGAACAAGATAATATTACTAGTTTAGTTGATTATGGAACTACCTGGTTACCTGGTTCATATTCTACATTATCTGAAATTGTTGATGTTCAATTTAATGCTATTTTATGGCTTTCTGTTTTTGGTACGATAGGTATTACATTAGTGACGTTATATTTTTGTTTAAAATATAAACGGACTGAAAAAAATCAGGTTGCAGAAAAGCAAATTGATCATAATCTTACTGTAGAAGTTATTTGGACGGTTATTCCTTTAATTATTGTTATGGGGATTTTTTATTGGGGATTTAGAGACTATTTGCGATTAATGGTTGCTCCTGAAGATGCTATGGAAATTCGGGTAACTGGGGAAAAATGGAGGTGGTATTTTGAGTATCCAGGTACAGATAAGCGACCTAGTGATGATTTAGTTGTTCCTGTTGGTCAGGCAGTAAAGTTAGTTATGTCTTCAAAAGATGTTTTACATAGTTTTTTTATTCCTAATTTTCGTGTTAAGCGTGATGTGCAACCTAATCGGTATTCACATTTATGGTTTGAAGCAACCAAACTGGGTACGTTTCAAATCTTTTGTACAGAATATTGTGGAGCTCAGCATTCAAATATGGATGCAAAATTAATTGTTATGTCTCGTAGTGATTTTGAAGATTGGAAAGAAGCGGGTGAAGATACAGAAACACCATTACCTATTCTTGGTAAACGGCTTTATAAAAGTAAGGCCTGTAATGCATGTCATTCTATTGATGGTAGTCGTATTATTGGCCCAACTTGGAAGAATGCTTATGGTACTATGAGAGAGTTAGAGTCGGGAGAGTCTGTTTTAATTGATGATAATTATTTGAGAGAATCTATCGTTTATCCTGCTAATAAAATAGCGAAAGGATATCCTAATGTTATGAATTCATATGCTGGTTTATTATCAGATCGTGAAATTAATGCTTTAATTGAATATATTAAGACGCTAAAGGAGTAATTCATGTCTTCTGGAACAAATTATATTAATGCTACTAAGGGAATTAAATCATGGATTTTTACTGTTGATCATAAGCGAATTGGTATCATGTATTTGGCTTTTGTGTTATTAGCTTTTTTTCTTGGGGGTATGTTTGCTATTTTATTGCGTTTAGAGTTATTAACCCCGAGTGCTCTTTATCTTACGGCTAAACAATATAATCAAGCCTTTACATTACATGGAGCTATTATGGTTTTTTTATTTATAGTACCATCTATTCCTGCTTCATTAGGTAATTTCTTTTTACCTATTCAATTAGGGGCTATTGATGTTGCTTTTCCTAAGTTAAATTTAGCAAGTTTGTGGATTTATGTGATAGGTGCTGTGTTTTGTTTTTATTCTATTATAGGGGGATCTGTTGATACAGGATGGACGTTTTATACACCATATTCTTCGTCTACGGATACATCTGTTATTCCTATGGTTTTAGGTGTTTTTATACTTGGGTTTTCTTCTATTTTAACGGGTATTAATTTTATTGTTACAGTTCATAAGATGAGAGCGCCTGGCTTATCTTGGTTTAAGATGCCTTTATTTATTTGGACATTATATTCCACAGCTATTATTCAGGTTCTTGCAACACCTGTTCTTGCGATTACGGTTTTGTTATTAATGTTGGAACGAACGATTGGTATTGGTATTTTTGATCCTGCTTTAGGGGGTGACCCTGTTTTATTTCAACATTTTTTTTGGTTTTATAGTCACCCTGCTGTTTATATTATGATTTTACCAGCGATGGGTGTTATTTCAGAAGTTGTCGCAACGTTTTGTAAGAAAAAATTATTTGGATATGAGTTGATGGCATATTCAAGTATGGCGATTGCATTTATTTCATTTTTAGTTTGGGGACATCATTTATATGTTAGTGGACAGTCTCCTTATGCAACTATGTTGTTTTCTTTATTAACATTTTTAGTTGGAATTCCGTCAGGTATAAAGGTTTTTAACTGGATTGCTACAATGTATACAGGATCTATTGATTTGAAATCACCGTTTTTATATTTTTTATCGTTTATATTTTTATTTACTATTGGTGGATTTACAGGTGTTGTTTTAGGATCATTATCGCTTGATATCCATTTGCATGATACTTATTTTGTAGTTGCTCATTTTCACTATGTTATGATGGGTGGTACCGTTATGGCATTTTTAGCTGGGTTACATTATTGGTGGCCTAAGATGTTTGGGAAAATGTATAGTGAAGTAGCGGCTCGTATTGCTTTTATTTTTGTTTTTG
>CETH01112069.1_pt1 | contig 29610 bp, 28 predicted proteins | sample 361461 | NCBI WGS metagenome assembly CETH01 (sample SAMEA2622695, study PRJEB7988) | marine metagenome | isolation source: saline water (ENVO:00002010), including
CGTCGTGAGACAGCTCGGTCTCTATCCGCTGTGCGCGTAGGATATTTGAGGGGATCTGTTCTTAGTACGAGAGGACCGGAATGGACGAACCAATGGTGTGCCGGTTGTGACGCCAGTTGCATTGCCGGGTAGCTATGTTCGGAAAGGATAAAAGCTGAAAGCATCTAAGCATGAAGCCTACCCCAAGATACGATATCCCATCTTTTTATAAGAATAAGACCTCCGGTAGACTACCGGTTAGATAGGCCACGTGTGTAAGAGTAGTAATATTTTGAGCTAAGTGGTACTAATAGGTCGAAGGCTTGACTCACCTTAAGGAATCTTTATTTGGTTCTCGGAGAATGCAAAATCACTTTACTACTGTTCTTTTATATCTCGACGTTGCGGGGTGGAGCAGTGGCAGCTCGTCGGGCTCATAACCCGAAGGTCGTAGGTTCGAATCCTACCCCCGCTACCAATATTTGTAGTATTTTTTCTTGTTTTAATAAATTTTATCTAATATAATAAATAATGGTGGTTAGAGCGTAATGGACCCACCCGTTCCCATTCCGAACACGGAAGTGAAACTTTACAGCGCCGACGATACTGCATCTGCGAGGGTGTGGGAAAATAAGTCACTGCCAATTTTAAAACCCACTTTTGTGGGTTTTTTATTTTAAATTATTATTTTTTTTCGATTTTTACTTTTTTAGATCGAGGTTTTTTTTCTTTTTTTTCATCCGTACTTTCTTCAGACCAAATTTTTTCTAGGTCATTAAAAAATGATATTATCGCCCCTCTTGTTTTTGACAACTTATCTTTTTTCGTATATTTTTTGAATTTGTTTTTAGAATGATTTATTAGACTTGAAAGTTCCATACTTTCATTTTCTTCAATTTTTTTTTCTATTTCTTCAATTTTTTTTTCTAAAATTCTTAAACTTTCTGATATTTTCATTTTTTTTCTCCAAATATTATGGTTAATTTTTTGCCTTCAAGTACTGCTTTTTCAATTTCTTTTCTTTTTAACTGGTCTGGTAATAAGAAAATTTTTCTGAATCCGCTCATAGTAAATATGATATTTTCTTCAGTTCTATTAATTTCAAAATCTTCTTCAGCTGTTTGTGAAATATTGATTTCAAGCTTAAACTTATCCTCTGAATCTTTGATTCTTTTTATTTTGAACGAAGTGTCATTATAAAATATTTTTGATGGATCTTCACTTCCAAAAATATTCATTCCTAGTTCACGCAGATTTTCTTTACCTATTTCGGACTTAAAATAGTCAGAAAATCTTATCGGCAAAGGATCAAAAGAATCTTTGATTCTAGTGATATTTTTTTCTTGCTGCTCTGTTCTCTCAGAAAAATATCCTTCCAGTGCCTTCTTAGGTAGGATTCTATTACATATAATCAAATCGCAAAGATATCCAAATATTCCAATGAGCGAGTATGATCTTTGTGTCTCATCAATAACCATTTTTTCTGGATTAGTAACAATTCGCAATGATGTTAATTTATGATTTGATATTAATTGTTGAACTTCACTTACTTTTTCGAAGATATCTTCTGCTGAATCAAAAACATCATCGTTAGGTAAAGGTACCTCAGATAAAAATTTTGAAATAGGTCGTGCTATCTTATTTATCCTTTTGCTCCAAGGAAAAATTTTTTCCATCCACCAATTTCCTGCTTCTGGTAACGATAGCAACTTGAAGGTATCTCCAGTTGGAGCGCAATCAACTACAATTAGGTCATACTTGCCAGATTTATGATGTTCTAAAATTTCCAGTAAAACTGTAAGTTCTTGCATTCCAGGAAAAGCGAGTAGTTCATCGGCTATAATATCATCTATTCCTTGCCATTTAAGTACGCTTCTTGCCCATTCTTGAGTTTTTGTCCAATATTTTTCAATTCCAAGATAAACGTCGCATTCCTGCACCCATAGATTAGGCTCTATTTGTTTGGGTTTATTCGATATTTTTTCTTCAAATGCATCGCCAAGACTATTAGCAGAATCTGCACTTATAACAAGTGTATTTTTTCCATGAGATGAAGATAGCAAGCCTGTTGCAGCAGAAATTGATGTTTTTCCTACTCCACCCTTGCCTGTATAAATTATGAGTCTAGTTTGTTTTTTTTTCATTATTAGCTGATTTTTTCTGCCTACAATAATTAGAAGGTTTGTTACTTTAATCTATTATAATTGTAATTTTCTTCAGAAACTATAGCTTTCTAAAAACAAAAAAACACCCTAACTAAAAAATACATTACCTGTTATTCGTATCATCTATGATCTCAATTTATCTAGGCATTGGTCTATTTAGTTGTTGCCTACTTTGCCTTGGAACTGACATTTCGTTGTCACCTGTAGGGCCATTTTGTACTGCATCTATTTTATTAAATGATGGATCAGGTTCGCCTTTGAAACAATTTATTATGTAAGGGAATGAGTCAGTTACATAATAACCGTATTCTCCTTGATAAAACATACCATTGCATTCATCTAAATCACCTGCACCTGTCCACTCCCAGTCCTCCTCATAAAGTCCCGAATATTTTCCTCCCGGGTTTGAATCAGTTCTATCCCCACGGTTTCCTTCTTTTACAGTAAAGCCAGATAATGCCTTTCGATAATAGCCTGTTTGTTCATCTAAAATGTAAGAACCATAAATTGGAAATCCGTCTGCAGCGAAACCAATGACAGGCGAACCATCACCAGAGGGAGCGTCATCAAACATTGCATTAGGATTACCGTGATAATGGTAAGTTCCGTCAGGTTGAATATGGGCATTATGGATATCCACGCCAAATCCTGTAGAATATTCTAGTGGTATCAATCTCCATTCGGCATTAGGCCCGCACCCAGCCTCGGTATTTCCTTCAGTATCTGATCTTCTTTCTGAAGGGTTGTAACATCCAGCACTTTTAACATCTACAACTACACCATTAAGCATAACTGCATCCCATGATTGACCATCCAAGTGAGTGATTACTGAAGCTTGTTTTGGAAATCTATTTATGGTGTAAATTCTAGGCATCTCGGTTACATTGGTTCTAAAATGTGCAGTTGAGTCATTAAAATCATGGTTTGGAATATTATCACTCGAAATCAAGCAATGAGTATCTAAAACTTGAATATTTATATAACCTTCAAAATCAATAATTCTAGTTATATCCTTAACATTAGAAATGTATTTTTCTGCGTAATCAACACAATCAGAACTTCTATTTGAAAAAATCTTATTAGTAATATTAATTATTTGGTCTTCTTCATCTTTATTGTCAGTTGGCATACTTGTATCTGTTAGATTAGTCATTGCCATAATATCATTATTATCCGTTGAATCACTACTAGAGCAAGAAATAATCAATAACATAAGCAATATCGCGCTTATAGAATATATTTTTTTTCTATTCATTTTTAATCATTGAAAGTTATTACTTTAGTTTTTTTTCATAAATTTAGAATAATTTCTTAATGTCAAGAAAGTGCTAGGAATTTATTCCTGCGTTTTCATTTAATCCCAACATTAAATTCATATTTTGTACAGCTGCACCCGATGCTCCTTTTCCTAGATTGTCTAGTTGGATAATCAATGAAATATGCCCTAATTTGTTAGGAATTATAGAGATTGTTACTTTATTAGTGCCGTTATTTTTTTCTGGATCAAATGAAAAGTCATCGTAAAAAGTATCATAATCATAAAGACTTAAATCAATATTATTCTCATCTTGATATGTGGCACTTAAAATTTCGAATAAATTTTTTGGACTTAATAAACTGATGAGGTTATTTTTATGAATCGATATTTCAATTCTCATTCCATTAAAAAAAGCTCCAACAGATGGCATAAAATGTGGATAATCATCTAAATTTATATAATATTTTATTTCTTCAAGATGTTTATGCTTATCAAGAAGAGCATAGGGTGATTCAAACCTAATTGATTTATATATATTAGATTCCCATTTTTCTATTAGCTTTTTTCCTCCTCCAGAATAACCCGAAAGCGCATGAATACTTAATGGGTAACTTGAAGAAATTATGTGATTTTCAACTAGTGGTTTTATGGCTAAAATAATACCTGTAGGATAACATCCAGGATTAGCAACAAGATTGCTGTTTGAAATTTTTTCTCTTTGATCAATCTGTAATTCAGCTAATCCGTATACCCAACTAGAGTTAACTCTATGATGAGTGGATGTATCAATGATTTTATCATCCTTATTAAACCATTTTGCTATACGTGCAGACTCCTCATCCGGTAAACAAAGTATGGATAAATCAGAATTTTTTATTGCTTCTAATCTATACTTCTCATTTTTTCTAAATTTTTCATCGATTTTAATTATTGAAACTTTTTCATGATTCTTAAGTATTTGATTAATTCTCAATCCTGTTGTTCCAGAGGAACCATCAATATATATGTTTTTCTTATGCATATCGTTAATTTTATTGCGTTTAATATTACTTTGGGAATACCTAAATCTTTATTATGTAAAAAACATAGATATTTATTACACGTTTACGTAAGATATTTAAATAAAATTATTTTGTTTGCAATTTTAATATTTCCAAGTTATAAAAACATACATATAATTACAAACATAAAGTATTTTAAATAAAGGAAAATTATATTGTCAGAAGTACAAACTGAAAACGATCAACCAAACAGCGGGATTGATTCTTCAGAAAAAAATAATCAAAAAGAAGCTTCAATTTCTACAGAAAAATTTAGCATGGATGAGTTGATAGAAGAGTTTTTACCACACAAACCTTTAAAAAGAGGCGAAATTCTTGATGGCAAGGTGATGAGTGTCAATGATAATGGTTTGCTAATAGATATTGGTTATAAATCAGAAGGATTCATACCAACTAGAGAAATGAAAACCCTTGTTTCAGATGAAGATAAAGACATAAATATTGGTGATGAAGTTATTGCTTACGTTGTTAACCCTGAAACAAACTCTGGTTCATCCGTTTTATCAATCGATAGGGCAAGAGGAGAACAGGGCTGGAGAGTTCTAGAAAAAGCTATGCAAAATGACGAACCATGTTTTGGAGTTATACTATCTGCTAATAGAGGTGGAGCTGTTGTAGAATCAGAGGGAGTTCAAGGATTTATACCTTTATCTCAACTAGTAGGACCTTCAAGAGAACTCTTTGTAAATGGTGGGGAACCTCCAAAAGAGGGTTTTGTAGGAATGAAAATACAATTTAAAATCATTGAATTAAATAGACGCAGAAATAGGGCAATTTTTTCCGAAAGAGTCGCCTTAGAGGCAGAACGTAAAGTTTTAAAGAAGAAATTACTAGATAATCTTAAAGAGGGAGACGTAGTCAAGGGAAGAATAGTAGGAGTTTCAAATTTTGGTGCTTTTGTTGATTTGGGTGGTGCAGATGGATTGATACATATTTCTGAATTATCTTGGGGACCTGTAAAAAATCCGGAAGATTTTGTAACAGTTGGTACTGATATGGATGTATATGTATTAAAAATCGATAGAGAAACCTTGAAAATTGCCTTAAGTTTGAGAAGACTTACTCCTGAACCTTGGGAACAAATTCAGTCAGGTCTTCAAATAGGGCAAAAAGTTACAGGAACAATTACCAAATTGGCTAATTTTGGAGCTTTTGCAAGAATTGAACCTGGAGTTGAAGGTTTGATACACATTAGTGAATTATCTTATGATGTAGTAAAGCATCCTAAAAATGTTGTCTCTGAGGGAGACAAATTAGAATTACAAATTATTAGAATAGAACCAGATCGTAAAAGATTAGGTTTGAGTATAAAACGTTTGTCAGATCCTCCAGAAGGATACGAGGAACCAAAAAATGATGAAATATCTGATGAAGAAAACGAGCATGATACAGAGCAAACTCAGTTAGATGATAATGACGCAGAAGATACTAAAGTTGATTAGGGAGTTATATTTTGTCTAGTAGATTTGAAAAATTTTCCGAGAGAGCTAGGAAAGTACTTTCACTGGCTCAAGAAGAAGCGCAAAGGTTTAATCATAACTATATAGGCACGGAACATATTCTCCTAGGATTGGTAAGAGAAACAGAAGGTGTAGCTGCTAGGGTATTGTTTAATTTGTCAGTTGAACTATCAAAAGTTAGATCTGCTGTAGAATTCATAATTGGTAAAGGTGATAGGCCTTCACCAGGAGATATTGGGCTTACTCCGCGTGCTAAAAAAGTTATTGAGTTAGCTGTTGACGAGGCTCGAAAACTTGATCATCACTATATTGGTACAGAACATATACTTATTGGAATTATGAGAGAAGGAGAAGGTGTAGCTGCTGGGGTTTTAGAAAGTCTTAATATTAGTCTAGATAAAGTAAGGCTGGAGACCCAAAATATTCTTGATTCACAATCTTCAAAAACAGATAAAGAGATAACTAACAAAAAACCAAATAGAACACCTACATTAGACGAACTTGGAGTAGACCTGACAAAAAAAGCATCAGGAAGTAAACTTGACCCAGTTGTTGGGAGGGATAGTGAATTACAAAGAGTAATTCAAATATTAAGTAGAAGGACCAAAAATAATCCTGTTCTTATAGGGGAGCCAGGAGTTGGTAAAACTGCAATTGTTGAAAAATTAGCAAGTTTGGTTGTTGATGGGGATGTTCCAGAAAATCTTGAAGGTAAAAGAGTTGTAACCCTCGATATGGGTTCTTTGGTAGCTGGTACCAAATATAGAGGTGAATTTGAAGAGAGACTAAAGAAAGTTATAGCTGAATTAAAGAAATCCAAAAATTGTATATTATTTATAGACGAAATGCACACTATGGTTGGAGCAGGTGCAGCCGAAGGTGCAGTAGATGCTGCCAATATACTTAAGCCATCATTAGCAAGGGGTGAACTTCAGGTAATAGGAGCAACTACTCAAGATGATTATAGAAAATATGTTGAACGTGATGCAGCACTAGAGAGAAGATTTCAGCCTATAACTATTGAAGCTCCAGATCCTATTCAAACAGTTGATATTCTTCGAGGCATAAAAGGAATGTATGAAAAACATCATGAGTTAGAAATTACAAATGAGGCGTTAGAAACCGCAGCTCAACTGGCCGACAGATATATTGCAGATAGGCAATTACCAGACAAAGCCATTGACTTAATTGATGAGGCAGCTTCAAGGGTTAGAATTAAATATTCAACTGTACCTAATGAGTTACGGGAAGCTAAGAAGAGCTTAAGTTCTATAAGGGAAGAAAAAAACGCATCTATTTCTGTACAACAATATGAAACTGCCGCAGAGCTTAGAGATAAAGAATTAAACTTAATTACAGAAATAGAACAATTAGATGCTGAGTGGAAAAAAGATAATCCAGGATTAAAAGATGCTAAAGTAACTGGTGACGATATAGCAGAGGTTGTATCCTTATGGACTCATATTCCTGTAACGAGACTAGATTTAGAAGAAAAACAAAAACTGATCACAATGGAAGATGCATTAAGCTTAAACATAGTGGGTCAAAATGAAGCTGTTACAGTGATTTCTAAGGCAATTCGTAGATCAAGAGCTGGATTAAAAGACCCTAAAAGACCAATTGGAGCATTTCTGTTTTTAGGTCCTACTGGTGTGGGGAAAACTCATAGTGTTAAAAAATTAGCCGAGTATTTGTTTGGTGAAGAAGACGCTATGATTAGACTGGATATGTCTGAATTTATGGAAAAACACTCTGTTGCTAGACTAGTAGGTTCGCCTCCAGGATATGTTGGTTTTGATGAAGGTGGTCAACTTACAGAGGCAGTAAGAAGAAGATCCTATTCGGTAATTCTGTTAGATGAAATTGAAAAAGCACACCCAGATGTTTTTAATGTTTTGCTACAAGTTTTTGAAGATGGTCACTTAACAGACTCTAAAGGTAGAAAAGTTGATTTTAAAAATACAGTAATTGTTATGACTTCCAATTTAGGCTCTAATCTTATACAGAGTAGTTCAAGTCTAGGTTTTATAATCGGTAAACAGAATTCTGAAGAACTTGATTATTCAAGGGTAAAAGATAGAGTTCTTGAAGCAGTTAAAGATCCTGCTAATGGTTTTAAACCTGAATTTCTAAACAGGATAGACGCTACTGTGGTATTTCACCCACTTAGCATGGAGCAGATCGTTAGTATCGTAGATATTATGCTAAGAGATATTCAAACTAGAATAATCGAGCATGGCTTAGTTTTAGAGGTTACCAACAAGGCCAAAAGGTACCTAGCAGAAAAAGGATTTGATCCAAAAATGGGAGCAAGACCTCTAAGAAGATTGATACAAGATGAAATAGAAGATTTAATATCTGATAAACTTCTAAGAAGTGAATTTTCTCCTGGTCAAACTATAGAACTTGATATTAAAAATTCATCTATACATATAAAGAAATCTAAAAAAAAGATAAAAAAACATATTAGCGAAGACTTAGACGATAAAGAAGTAATTGTTTCTTAATGCGTAACCTAAGGTAATAAAAATTTTTGAAAATAATTGATTCAAAATTAAAAAATCTAGAAAAAATTTTACGAAATTATGGTTCAGTAATTGTTGCATTTTCTGGTGGCGTGGATTCAACTTTCCTAATGTACATAGCTAATGTAGTGCTAGGAAAGAAAAGTATAGCTGTAACAGCAAAATCTCCCAGTATAGCACCGGAAGAATTAGAATTTACAGAAAAAGTAGCAAAACAATATTCTTGGCGCCATCAAGTTATAAACACTTTGGAATTTAAGAATCCTGAGTACGTTAAAAATGCTCCAACCCGTTGCTTTTACTGTAAAACAGAACTTTATACACATCTAAATGAACTATCAAAGCAATTAAAATACAAAATTATTATTAACGGTGCAAATCTTGATGATACAAATGATTTTCGTCCAGGTATGAAAGCAGCAAAAGAACATGATGTCTTTTCTCCTCTGATTGATGCAGAATTAACCAAAAAAGACATTCGATTATTATCAAAGAAATTTAATTTACCAACATGGGATAAACCTGCTCAACCTTGTTTAGCTTCTAGAATACCATATGGGACCCCAGTATCAATAAATGCCCTATCCAAAATAGGTCAAGCAGAGTCAAGCATAAGGAAATTAGGATTTAGGATCATTAGAGTAAGGCACTATAATGAGTTGGCAAAAATAGAAATTCCGCTTAAGGATTTTAAGAAATTCAATAAAAAAAAGAGTGAAATTCAAAATATAATTATTGATTGCGGGTATAAATCATTTGAACTCGATGAAAATGGATTCAAATCGGGTAATCTTAATAAAAATATATCAAAAATATCAACTTAGGTAGAATTAAAATGCATAAAAAAATAGCTTTACTAGAATTAATTGGCGGTGTAAGTGGAGACATGCTGATTGGTGCATTACTTGGTGCAGGATTAAGTAAAAAAGATTTACTGAATGAACTAAATTTGATAGATTTGCCTAAGTGGAATTTGGAAGCACAATTAGTAAATCGCTGTGCAGTTAAGGCAACTCATATTAATTTTGTTGATGAACAAAATACTCAAAAAAAATATGGTTGGGATGATTTTATAAATATAATAAATGAATCAAAATTACCTGATGAAGATAAACAAAAAATAAAAAATATATTTAACATACTAATGACAGCAGAAACCAATGTACATCAAGTTGATTCTCATGATTTACACTTACATGAACTTGGCACAATTGATACTATACTGGATATTTCGGGATTTGTTATAGGTTTACGATTACTTGGTATAAGTGATTTATATTGTTCTTCGTTACCCATCAGTATAGGTGTAATAAACAATTCTCACGGTGTTATGACATCAAATTCTCTCGCAGTAATTGAAATTTACAAAGCTTATAATTTACCGGTTAGGTATATCAGTAGTGATTTTAATAAAGAAATGGTTACTCCAACTGGAGCTGCAATAGTATCTTCTCTATGCAAGTTTAATAAAGTGGAATTTAATATTTCTTCTATTTCTTATGGAGCTGGAACAAGTAACCCTGAAAATTATCCTAACGTGCTAGGTTTGTGGACTGGAGAAAAATTTTATAAAAATCAAGAAGATATATTTTTATTAGAAACAAATATTGATGACACAACTGGTGAGGTGCTTGGCTATACAATGGAAAAATTATTTCAATCCAATGCAATTGATGTTTGGTTTACTCCTATACAAATGAAAAAAAATCGTCCTGCAACACAATTGAGTGTAATGGTTAATTCATCAGATTTAGACAAAATTAGCAGAATAATATTGATAGAAACCTCTACCCTAGGAGTAAGAATAAAAAGAATCGATAGAATCAAGGCAGATAGAGAAACACATGAAATTAATACAAGTTTAGGGAAAGCTAAAGTTAAAATAAAAAAAATAAATGGAAAAGTTATTAATTTTTCTCCAGAATATGAAAGCTGTAAAATTATTGCGAACAAAAATAATATTTCATTAAATGACGTTATCAGCCTTGTAATAGATGAATCAAAAAATAAGCTTTCTTGACATAAATTACCAAAAATAATTTTATTTTTCAAATTAGCCTATGCAAGATGTATTGACCTTCAGATTACACAGTTTTAACATCATATAGTGGAATATGCCCTAGTAGCTCAGTTGGCTAGAGCAGCCGATTTGTAATCGGCAGGTCGCGGGTTCGAATCCCCCCTAGGGCTCCATACAGTATGTATTGGTAATAGGTTCTTAAGAACTTAATTTTTGAACTTTATATCCTGCAGGGGTTGGGGAGTGGTTAAACCCAGCAGACTGTAAATCTGCCGCTTTATGCTTCACAGGTTCGAATCCTGTCCCCTGCACCACTAAAATGGGTTATTTTTAATGTAAAAGCCCGCATAGCTCAGTGGTAGAGCGCATTCTTGGTAAGAATGAGGTCCCGAGTTCAATCCTCGGTGTGGGCTCCAAACTGCGCAAAAATATATATAATAACACTTTAGCATTATTATATTATTCATATATAATATATAATGTTAAATTGAAACTTTAATTTTTATATGAAACTTTAATTGTTACAAAATTATAAATTAGGATATTTCTTAGGAGATTGAGAAAAGATGGCTAAACAAGTATTTGATAGAAGTAAACCTCACGTAAATGTGGGAACAATCGGTCACGTTGATCACGGAAAGACCACTCTAACTGCTGCGATAACAAATGTGCTCGCTTCAGTTAATAATAATGTACAGGCAAAAGCATTTGATGAAATCGATAATGCTCCTGAGGAAAAGGAACGAGGAGTTACTATAGCGACTACTCATACTGAATATGAGACTGAGACTAAGCATTATGCGCACGTTGATTGTCCAGGTCACGCAGACTATATCAAAAATATGATTACAGGTGCTGCACAGATGGATGGTGGAATACTTGTAGTTTCTGCTGCAGACGGACCTATGCCTCAGACTTATGAACATATTCTTCTAGCCCGTCAGGTAAACGTTCCTAAACTAGTAGTTGCATTAAACAAATCAGATACCGTAGATGATGAAGAATTATTAGAACTTGTTGAGTTAGAAATCAGAGAGTTATTAACTAAGAATGGTTTCCCTGGTGATGATATTCCTGTTGTAAAAGTTAGCGCACTTGAAGCATTAGAAAATGCTGACGATCAAGATAACAAGTGGGTTCAGTCTATTCATGAATTAATGAAAGCTGTTGATGATTATATTGAAATACCTGATCGCCCAGTAGATCAACCTTTCTTAATGCCAGTAGAAGATGTGTTTGGAATTAAGGGTAGAGGAACAGTGGTAACAGGAAGAGTTGAAAGAGGAATAGTAAAAACTGGAGATGAAATAGAAATTGTTGGTTTTGGTAATACAGTAACAACTACAGTTACTGGAGTTGAAATGTTCCACAAAACATTAGAAGAAGGTCAGCCTGGAGATGCAGTCGGAGCTCTTATAAGAGGTATCGAACGAGAAGATGTTTCTAGGGGTGCTGTTTTATCTAAACCAGGATCAATAACTCCGTTTACTAAAGCTAAGGCTCAAGTTTATGTTCTTACTAAAGAAGAAGGTGGTCGACACACTCCATTTTTCTCTGGATATAAGCCTCAATTTTATATCAGAACAACTGATGTGACAGGTGAGCTAACTCTTGAAGATGGAGTTGAAATGGTTATGCCTGGAGATAACACAGTTATGAATATAGAGTTAATGTACCCTGTTGCTTTGGAGGAAAATCTAAGATTTGCTATTCGAGAGGGTGGTAAGACAGTTGGATCTGGAGTAATAATCGAAGTTCAAAAATAAAGTACTTCAATTACTACAACAAAGAAAGTTAAATTATGGCAAAGAAAAGTGCTGTTAGAACTTTGGTTGAAATGATCTGTACGAATCAAGATCCAAAATGTCAACCATATAGTTATCATACAGAAAAAAATAGAAGAAATACTCCAGACAGGATTGAGTTGAAAAAATTCTGTCCTGTATGTAGGAACGTACAAGTATTCAAGGAAAAGAGGTAAAGTTTGGCTAGGAACACAGTCAGAGGTTCTTCGGGTCCGGGGATATCTAAATCTTCAGGTTTTTCTCTGTTTAGATTTTTTTCAGAAGTTTTTTCTGAATTAAAAAAAGTTTCTTGGCCTTCACGACAAGAAGCTACTAGATTAACTGTACTTGTGATTGTTTTATCTACGTTTATAGGTATTTTATTAGGCTTAGTAGATATGCTATTTGCTAAGTTGTTTTCAATATTTTCAGGTGGGGGTTAAGTAATTGACAACTACTTCAAATGAAAATAATAAAATTGTTTCCGGTTGGTATATGGTTCACACTTATTCTGGCCATGAAGACCGTGTTCAGCAAAATCTTGAACAAAGAATTAAGACTATGGATTTGAATGATAAAATCTTTGATGTTGTAGTTCCAAAAGAAGAAGAAGTTCAAATTAAGCAAGGTGAAAGAAAAACTGTTGAAAAAAAAATGTATCCTGGATATATTATTATTCATATGATTATGGATGATGATACATGGTACGCAGTAAGAAATACTCCGGGTGTTACAGGTTTTATTTCTATGGTTGATGAGAATGAACAAAGACCTAAACCAGTTCCACTTGAAAAGGAAGAGGTTGATAGAATCAAAGGTAGAATGGAATCGGATACACCTCAGGTAAAAATAGGATTTGATGTTGGTGAGGCTGTAAGAATTAAAGATGGCCCATTTGCAGACTTCATGGGAACTGTACATGAAGTATACCAAGATAGGGGCAAAATTAATGTTCATGTTTCATTTTTTGGGAGAGAAACCCCAGTTGAATTAGATTTTTTACAGGTTGAAAAATCATAAGTTTTATAAGAAAAGGATAAATTTTGGCAAAAAAAGTTCAAACAATTATTAAATTACAACTTCCGGCTGGTGGTGCTACACCAGCTCCCCCTGTGGGTCCTGCATTAGGTCAGCATGGTGTAAATATAATGCAGTTTGTTAAGGAATATAATGAAAAATCAGCATCATTGTCTGGAAATATTGTTCCTGTTGAATTAACTGTATACGTAGACAAATCATTTACTATTGAGTTAAAAACTCCCCCTGCATCTGACATGATTAAGAAAGCATCAGGTATAAAGAGTGGATCAAGTACTGCAGGTTTGGAAATTGCAGGCACTATAAAAAGAGATAAAATCAAAGAAATCGCTGAGACGAAAATGCCGGACTTAAATGCAGACACTATTGAATCTGCTATGAAAATCATAGAAGGTAGCGCTAGAAGCATGGGTATTCAGGTAGTAGATTAATTTAGGAGTAAATGTATGGCAAAACAAAGTAAAAGATATTTAGAAATAAGTAAAGAAATTCAATCTTCAGAATATACACCTAATGAAGCAGTAGACTTAGCAAAAAAATTGTCAAAAGTGAAATTTGATGAAGCAGTAGAACTACACGTTTCAACGAATGCTGACCCAAAACAAGCTGATCAAAATTTGAGAGAAGTTGCAGAATTACCGCATGGTACAGGAAAAGATGTAAGGGTGCTCGTTTTTGCTCAAGGCGATGATGCAAGAATAGCTGAAGATGCAGGTGCGGATTATATTTCTGATGACGAATTAGTGAAAAAAATTGAAGCTGGATGGGCTGATTTTGATGTTGCAATAGCCACTCCAGACCAGATGCCCAAAATTGGTAAACTAGGTAGATATCTTGGTAGAAAAGGGCTGATGCCTAATCCTAGAACTGGTACAGTTGTTCAACCAGAAAACATTTCATCTGCAATCGACAGTGCAAAAAAGGGAAGAGCAGAAATCAAACTGGATAAAGGTGCTAATATACATGTCAGGATTGGAACTGTTAAGTTTGAATCTAACCAATTGCTAGACAACTTAAGTAGTGTTTACTCAACGATAATTCGAGCTAGACCAGATAGTATTAAAGGTGCATTAGTAAAAAATGTTTCTATGTGCACAACTATGGGGCCATCTATAAGATTAAGTCAAACAGAACTTGAAAAATTAGCTAGTGGAAGTAAATAAATTTTCCATTTCTTAAAAAAAGAGATATAATAAGATTTATAAACTTAATATAGTAACCACAGACAGATGGTCTAAAAGATAATGTCAAAAGACACCATCCGAGGTTGATAATTTTTTTGAAGCCCCAGATACTTTTGTCTTGGGTTTTTTTTTGGGAGAATTTATGCCAACAGAAAAAGGAAAAGCTTTAGTATCTGAAATGTCTGAGATTTTTTCTAATTCTTCTTTGATTATTGCAGCAGAATATAGAGGTATTGATGTTACCCAAATGACTGCTCTGCGTCAAGAATTGAGATCAAAAGGTGCAAGATTCAAAGTAATAAAAAATACTTTTGCAAGAATTGCAGCTGATGAATCTGGTAAATCTTCTTTGAAAGATGTTATGAATGGTCCTATTGGCTTTGTTGTTTCAGATTCTGATCCAGCAGAAGCTACAAAGGCGTTGGTTAAGTATGCATCAGATAATGATTTACCTATAAACATAATAGGTGGTATGTTAGATGAAGATTTGCTTGATCAATCTAAAATAAAAAATTTAGCAACATTACCTTCTAAAGAAGAATTATTATCAAAGATGATGGGTTCAATGAAAAGTCCGATCACAGGTATTGTTATGGTGATGAACGGTCCTATTAGGAGCTTAGCAAATGTTTTGCAGAGACATGTGGAAAATAACCAAGAAAACTCTGCGGCTTAAAAAAATATTAAATATAAGGAAGTAAAATTATGGCTATGAGTAAAGATGAATTAATAGAAGAAATCAAAAATATGTCTGTTCTAGATCTAGCAGATGTAGTTAAGGCACTCGAAGAAGAGTTTGGCGTCAGTGCTGCTGCACCAGTTGCAGTTGCCGCAGCTCCGGCTGCTGGTGGTGCTGGAGGAGATGCAGCACCAGCTGAAGAAAAAGATGCATTCGATGTTGTTTTGAAAGATGTTGGTGCTAATAAGATTGCAGTTATTAAGGCTGTTAGAGAAGTAACACCGCTAGGTTTGAAAGAGGCAAAAGATTTAGTTGAGGCAGCTCCTAAGCCTGTATTAGAGGGTGCATCTAAAGAAGATTCAGATGCAGCAAAAGAAAAATTAGAAGCTGCTGGAGCAGCAGTAGAAATTTCATAACAAGAAATACAAATTATAAATAAACAAAAAGATCATAGTTCGTATATGATTTTTTTGTTTTTAATATCTAAAAGAGATTATGTGATTGGCCACCGTCTATATTTATACAGGCTCCAGTTATTAGGTCTGCCTGCATTGACGATAGGAATGTCACTGCAGCACCAATAGGCTCAGGCCAACCAAATTTACCCATAGGTAAGTTTCTTTCGATAAATTCACTTACGGTCTCATCAGAGTTGTTTTTTATAAACCTATCCCATGATCCTCCAGGAAAAAGTATTGATCCAGGTGCTATAGAATTAACTGTGACTCCATCTTTAGCTATAGTCATAGCTAAATGTTTAGTTGAGGCTATCATTGCAGCTTTAGCTGTCATATAAGGAGCAGTTCCTCCAAATTCTCTTCCATAAATGGAAGATATATTTATTACTCTGCCCCATTTATTCTTTTGCATTTTAGGGACAACCAATTTCATAAGGGTTACAGCTGACCATAAATTTGCATCCATAACTTTTTGAAAATCTTCAATTTTAGAGTTCAAAAGATCAGATGTACCTAGGCTGCCTCCAACGTTATTAACAAGAATATCTATGTCACCTACATCTTTATTAATTTTATCAATTAGATTATTTAGTTCAGAAATATTACTGATATCACATTGATAAGATGAGACATTTACATCTAGTTTTCCAATTTCATTTTTTGTGTTCTCAAGGTCATCTATACCTCTAGCACAAAGTATTATGTTAACACCTTCTTTGGCTAATGCTAATGCTGACTCTCGTCCAAGTCCCTTGCTACTTCCAGTGATTAATGCATTTTTATTTCTTATACCTAGATCCATAATTCCCTCATAGACATTTATCTTTTATATTATCTCTATTCTTCCGGCGATTTTGTACCATACCACGAAGAATATTCGAAAGAATTTTCAAATTCTTTTTCTTTTCCACATTTTTTACATTTACCAGTGCTAAGCTTACCGTTTGGAGGCTCAATTACCCAATGACATGGTCCACCTTTTTTGCATTCAGGGGTTTTTTTTTCAATAGTCTCTTCATCTTGGGTTTTTTTTGATGGTGTTCTGCTCATTAATCACTTCCTAAATAATATGAAAAAATTTCTAGAACAATTGTATCCTAATTATTCCGAAATTGTTTAATTTGTTATTACGATTCTTCTATTTTAAGAGTTAAATTTATTTATAAAATAATCTTTTTTTTTACTTTTTATTCTTTATAATTTCTTTACATTCTTTATTCTTCAAAATGTTACAATACAAGTATTCAATATAATACTAGGACATCAAATGGAAACAATAATATCTGCAAAAAAAGTTGACAAAATTTATAAATCTAACGACTTGTCAGTTAATGCATTAAATTCTGTTACTTTTAAAGTTAACAAAGGAGAGATGGTTGCTGTAATGGGGCCGAGTGGTTCTGGTAAAACAACTTTATTAAATTGTATTTCTGGGCTGGATAGTATAGATTCTGGTGAAATAACGATTTCGAAAAAATCTTTGACAGAATTAAGTGATAATGAGTTAAGTGACTACAGAGCAAAGGCTATGGGGTTTGTTTTTCAATCATATAATTTACTTCCTGTTCTAAATGCTGTAGAAAATGTTGAACTTCCATTGGTTCTTGCTGGTGTATCTCAAAAGGAAGCTACTAGAAAAGCGCTAGAAAAACTAGATCTAGTTGGGTTGGCTGATAGAGCAAAGCACTTACCGACAGAATTATCGGGCGGGCAACAACAAAGAGTTGCTATAGCTAGAGCCTTGTCAAATGATCCAGCAATTGTATGGGCAGATGAACCTACAGGAAATCTAGATTCATCTAATGCGTCTGAGATAATGAAATTATTAGTGGATTTAAATCGAAAAGATAAACAAACTTTTGTACTCGTAACCCATTCGGAAGAAATTGGAAGTATGGCAAATCGAATAATACGTATGAGTGACGGTAAGATTGTTGATGATGGAACAAAAAGAAGAAGGAAGAAAAAGTAATTGGAAAAATTATTTGGCCTAGAAACAGATCTTATTTCTCAATATTTGTTAATTTTTACTATTATTCTGGCTACTGTAGTTGTTCTACTTTCAATCAGAAATAAAATTTTACTAAAGATTGCACTCAGAAATATCCCGCGTAGAAAAGCACAATCAGTTCTTATTATATTTGGACTCATGCTAAGCTCAACTATAATAATGTCTGCCTTAGCAATAGGTGATTCAGTATCTTGGTCTATAAAAAATACCGTTATGGGAGGATTAGGAGAAGTTGATATAGCAATAGTTGATTCAGATTTAGAGAATGGCTTTATAAGCAATGATGAATTGAATGTTATAACCGAAAACGTTATAAGCAATCAAAAACTTGATGGAGTTATTCCCACAATAAGGTATACATCTCCGGTTATGGGGGAGAATTCAGAAAAGACAGTATCTAATTCAGAAATTATAGGTTTTGATGTAAGTAATACATATGGTTTTTTTTCAAGGGAATCTCTTAAGAGTATAGAGGGTTCATTTCTTGAAGAAGATGATCTTAATATCCAGGATAATGAAACGATAATAAACAGATATTTATCAGATGCTATAGAGGCAAATATAGGTGATAATATCTTCTTAATCAAGCCTGGAGATAAAAAAATCCTTAAGGTTGTAAATGTTGTTGAATCAAAAGGTTTGGCTGGCGGAGGGGAAGCATCTCCAGCATCGGCTCTAATAAATTACAATGTTGTAAAGGAATTTACAGGAGTACAAGGATATAATTATGTGGGAGTCTCACTAGATGGTGGATTAGAAATTGATAGGGATTTATCCAAAGAAATATCTAGTGACCTTCAGTTATTATTCATCAATGATGAAATAACAAATGAAATATTTCTTGCTCTAAAATCACCTGAAGTTTTTGAAGCTCTCAAACTTCAAATCGAAAATTTATCTAATAATACAGATGAAAATAATATTATAAACTCTGAAAATTCTAAAGAAGTGATTGATAGTTTAATACTTGAATTAGAAAATGATCAGCCTTCAGATGAATTCAAAAATATAATTAAAGAAGGTATAAATCAAGCCATAATTGGTGGAATCATAGACAGTTTAGAAGACCCTGAACTTTCTAACTCTTTTGGACCTGCTGTATCACAAATAGTAGACCTAAATGTCAGGCCCATAAAAGACGATTTGCTAACATTTGGAGATTTATTGGCTACGGCTATAACTTTATTTTTTAGTATATTAGGTTCTTTTTCTATCATAGTTGGATTATTACTTATATTTTTGGTTTTTGTTATGCTAGCTGCATCTAGGCAAACAGAAATGGGAATAATAAGAGCTGTAGGAACAAAAAGAAGAAATCTGATTGAAATGTTTACCTATGAGGGCCTTGTTTATTCTGTGGGCGCCGCAGTTGTTGGAACTTTTCTTGGTATTATAGTAAGCTTTCTTCTTTTTCAACTATTTATACAAGGAGTAGGTACTGATGACAGATTTTCTTTTGCTTATAATATTAGTCTCAAATCTATAAATATTGCATTTTGTGCAGGATTAATACTGACAGCAATTACAGTAATATTTAGTTCTTTTAGAGTAAGTAGATTGAATATTGTTGTTGCGATTAGAGGTTTGCCTCAGGAATTTGCAACGGAAAAAACTAAGTCATTTAAACAAAAATTTTATGAGTTATTATTTTCTCTTTTTGGTCCATTAAGTGTTTTATATAAAATTATTTTATATAAGAAAAATAGAAAAAATAATATTTTTGTATTTCTCAGATGGGTTATTCCTATCATAATACTTGTTGTAGGGGCTATAAGCAGAGAAAATTCAAATTTTATTCTTCCAATTATTTTATGGATGTTTGTTTTTTATATAAAGTTATATCAAATTTTAGCCCCTACTTTATCAACTGGTATTCCTTTCTTACTCATAGGGCTTTTTATGGCATTGAGCGGATTAAACCCAGATTCAAACTTTGGAAGCGAACAATCTCAAAGTTCTGCGTTTTTATGGACATTTGGTGTTACTCTAATTTTTATTGGAATAGGGCTATTATTACAAAAAATCTTAGGCTTAACTAACCTTAGAAAAGATTTCCAAAAAAGAATCTCGATGTCAATGATAGGTATATCAATGCTAATTTTCTGGAGTTTACCTTTCGATGCTTTGGAAGAGTTTACCGGCAAACTTGATGGGGATATTGAAATGTTTATTTTATCTGGTGTTTGTTTAGTTGCCGCTGCAGTTTGGATAATTATGTATAATCCAGAAATAATCATACGGTTATTGTCTATATTCTCATATAAATCAGGCAACTTGAAATCAGTTGTTAAAATGTCTATTGCTTATCCTATGTCTGCTAGATTTAGAACGGGTCTTACGTTAGCTATGTTTTCATTAGTTATTTTTACACTAATGGTTTTTGCGATAATTATAAACATAAGCGATAGAGTAGAAGAAGAGCCAGATACTGTATCAGGAGGGTTTGATATAAGAGCGTCTGTTACTGAACCTATTACAGATAACAATATTATTAGTTTTATTGATTCTAGTGATAAGTTAAACATTGATGACTTTAGTATTATTTCTTCACAAGCCTATTTTCCTGCAAGAGCTAAGACTAGCGAAGGTATATTACAAAATGCTTTTATTGTGTCATCTGATGACGTATGGTTGCTAAATAACAGATATGAACTAACCCATTGGGATAATAAATATGGAGAAACCTCAAATGAAGTTTGGCAATCTGTGGCAAATAATCCTGATCTTGTTATTGTAGGGGCGAATGTTCTGGCTGGTGGCTCATTTGGTTTTCAAGACGATCAATCTTTTACTATAAAAGATATAGATCCAAGCACTACCGGGCAAATAGATGAAATAGATATAACTATAGCGCCCCCTTCTGGAGTCAAAACAAACCTTACAAATACAGATAAAAAAGTTGTTGGGGTTTTAGATATATATGCTGATTCATTAGAATTTGGTCAGGATGGTCCCGTACCATCTCTAATATATATGAATTCTGAAATACTAAATGAAATTTCGATTAAAACAACTCCTTATACGAACTTTAAATTTCGTCTCAAAAATCCTGACAACTCTATAGAGTTTACTAGGACTTTAGAAACAGTATTTATAGAAAATGGTATGATTGCAGTTTCAACACAGGAATTGATTGATAGACAAACATCTCAAAGTAATGCTTTCAATCTTTTGTTTCAAGGATTCATGGGTTTAGGTTTATTTGTTGGTATATCAGCTTTAGGAGTTATTTCATTCAGATCAGTGGTTGAGAGAAGGCAATCTATAGGCTTGATGAGAGCCTTAGGTTTTAATAAAAAAATGATTCAAATTCATTTTTTACTAGAGTCAGGTGTTATAGCACTTATTGGTTCTGTAATAGGTATACTTCTTGGAACAATTATAGGTTGGAATATTTTTCAAGACTTTAGAGAAGAAACTGCCACAGCTACTTTTAGTATTCCATGGTCTACAGTCGTTATAATCACTTTTATTGCTATAGTATTTTCATTGTTAAATACCATAATCCCAGCCAGACAAGCTTCTGCCATCAGTCCTTCCGAGGCACTGAGATATGAGTAAAAAAATAAATATTTCTGCAGGAGAATTTCTTACTACTGCTACCTTAAATAATTCAAGTTGCTCAGAAAAATTTTATGATAGTTTGCCTTTAGAAGGATCTTGTCAATTTTGGGGAGATGAACTTTTTTTTTCTACAAGTATTAATATGGAGGAGGATGATCAATCGTTAGAAGTAGTAAATATCGGAGATATTGCTTTTTGGCCACCAGGTTCAGCTTTTTGTATTTTTTGGGGACCAACCCCTATGAGTCAAGGTAAGGAAATAAGACCAGCCTCAAAAGTAAATTTACTTGGTTCTATAGATTCTCAATTATCAAAAATTAAGAATATAAGTGCCGGGACAAAAATTTTATTGTCAAAATATGAGGAAATTTAATGCCAGAAAAATTTACTGATTATATGAAAAATTCACATATTGAACTATGGAATAAATCGCATGTCAATCATCCTTTTATAATTTCAATGAGTGAAGGAAATCTAGATATTGAAAAATTTAAGTATTTTATGATTCAGGATTATCTCTTTTTGATAGATTATTGTAAGGTCATTTCTTTAGCTGTAACGAAGGCAACAAACCTAAATTCTATGAATCATTTTTCTTCTTTACTCAATGAAACATTGAATTCAGAAATGCAATTACATAGAGATTTTTGTTTAGAAATTGGTATACCTAATAAGGATCTTGAATCAGCCTCAGCAATGCCTGCTACATTATCTTATACAAACTACCTATTATCAACTGCATATAATAATACAATTGAGGAAATTGCAGCTTCATTACTCCCATGTCAATGGGGGTATGATGAGATAGGTCGCAATCTTGAAAATTCCACAAACGCTAAAAATGTACTTTTTATCAATAAATGGATTAGCGGTTATACTAATAGTGAATATAGGGACCTAACGAAGTGGCTTATTAATTATGTTAATGAATTAAGTGATAATGCTTCAAATAATACTAAGAAAAAAATGATGGATAAATTTCTTCATAGTATAAGATACGAATATCTTTTTTGGGATTCTGCGTGGAACCTAGAGGGTTGGTTCGATTAGGAAATTTTTGTATAATTCCATCAAAGGGGAAAAATATGACAATTGTAAAAAGGTCCAACCAAAATATATCAAATCCATTTGATGGATCAGAAATGTTGCTTATGGCAGGAGAAAGCACGGGTGCGGGAATGATCACAGTAGCAGATTTATTTGTTGACCCAGGTGCAAAATCAGCATATCATTTTCATGACAATACCGAGGAATCTATTTTTGTTGTTGAGGGTGATTTAGAATTTAGATTAGGCAACAAAAAATTTTCTGTATCTTCAGGAGATTGTGTTTTAGCACCTCAAGGCATAGGGCACGGTCTTGAAAATATTGGAAGCACTAGGGCTAGATTAATAACAGTTTATCCAGATCCAAGCCCAAATAGAGAAGAATTAGATGAGGTTGAGTTTGAAAATGCTTCACCTCCATCATCGGTATTTGTGAGAAAAAATAATGAACCATATGAATTTCAACCTGGAATTTCAAGATATGATATGGTTGGAGATTTTTTAGGTGCGAAATCAACTTATATTAGTGAATTAATATTCGAACCTGGTTCGATAGCTCCAAATCACTATCATCCATCTCACGAGGAAGCAATGTTTTGTTTAGATGGTAATTTAATGGCTGTATATGCTAAAGAGAATGGGATTAACCTTGCTGAAGGTGATTGTTTTACTTGTGAAATAGGCATTAGACATGGTATTTATAACTCTTCTAATGATACTGCTACTTTGCTTGCTCTTCACTCGACATTAAATCCTCCACCTAGGGTAGATGTAGAATAAAAGTCAATTGGATAAAATCATTTACATAATGCTAGCCGGAGCTTTTGGAACACTTGCTAGATATCTTATAGGTAATATTTTTTCAAGATCCGAAATTAATTCTATTAATGTTGGTATTTTTATACCTAATATGATTGGATCTTTATTATTTGGTTTGATTTGGGCATTAAGTTATGAAAAAGGTTGGATATCAGAACAAGTAAGAGTTCCTATCTTAGTTGGGTTTATGGGAGCATTTACAACTTATTCAACATTTGCATTTGATAATTTTCAATTACTTAAGAATTATCAATGGAGTTCACTGTCAGTTAATCTTTTGGTTACAAACTTGGGAGGAATATTATTTGTGTACTTAGGTTTTAGACTAGCAAAATTATTTCAGTGATATTAAATGAGATTATTCGATAATGAAAGAGTTTATTAGAAATGAATAATGGCTCCCGAGACAGGATTCGAACCTGTGGCCCGCTGATTAACAGTCAGCTGCTCTACCGCTGAGCTACTCGGGAATAAAGTTGTCTATCAATTATTATAATCAATTTTTTTCTTATAATGTAAATTTTTAATTTTATTATATGACGATTTTCCAACCAACCATGCATAAATACCCTCAAAAAATAACGTTATGGTCCATCCAGCGGCTCCAAATACTAAACCTGACATATTAGAAAATACTACGCCATAAACCAGCCAAGTCAAAAAAGTAATCAGTCTAAGAATATTGATAATAATTATTGGTTTGGTGTTTTTAGTACTTAATAAACACGCAACATAAAATTGTTCTATTATTAGTATGAAAGGTAGGATAGACAAGATTTTTATAGCATTTATAGACAATTCTTTTAATTCTGCTTCTGCGCCAAGTAGGTTTCCAAATATAAAGTTTGACAATGGATGAAAAAATGCAACTAAAAATATAATAAATAATCCTGAAACTCCAATAAATATTGCAAACCTCCTTACTAAGAAAGGGTGATATTTATTCATCGTAAAAAGAGTTAGCGATGTATTTTGAATTCCGTTAATAGGTATAAGAATAATATGAAATATTCCGAGTGCCATCATTAGTCCTGCAATAGAAAGTTCTGGATTGTTTTTCAAACCCATAGTGGCATTTATTATGGGTTGGGTACTAGCTGGTAATATTGCATCAATAATTAGCGGGACAAAAAAAACTAGCAATGTTTTTTGAGAAACATGCTCACTTTTTTCATCGCTTGACATAATATACCTTTTTGTATCTTGATAAATACTTACTCCTAAAAATAAAACTTCACATAAAATTCCTAGTGTAATTGATGCTGCAGCTATTGCTGATCCGGAGAAAATATTAAAGAAAAAAAATATTGAAGCAAATGAAAAGACAGCCATTATTCCTATAGCGTTCGACCAAAGGGCAATATGCTTTTTACCTAATCGAAAAGCTGAACCATATAAGTGCATTCGGATTATCATTAGTCCTGGAAATGGAATTAACCAATACAAAGCATTCCTAACGCTCACAAGTAAAGTTTCATCAATTATAAATAACTCCGTTAGTAAGAAACTAGATATAGGCCCAATTGTTATAAAAATAGCAATAATAGTAACTAGAAAAATACAGTAGGATAAAAATTTTCTAAGTTGATTTATTGATTGGGAGTTTGTAAAAAATATTATAGTCAATCCTTGTGTTCTTAGGTGAGGTAAACCTACAAGCATCATAATAAAAAAAGCTATACTATAGCCAGATATAGATTCTTCTGGATTTGTTGTTCTTGCAAGCAATGCTGAAAGAAATGGTATTACTGCTATTACAACGCTCATGCTAGCGGAAATTGGCAATAAAATAGTTATTGCTTCGATAAAAAATTTTCTATTATTATTCATTTACTTAAATTATTTTTCCTTATGCTAAGAATATTTTAGGCTTAATTTTTTTTCTCAGTAATAAAATTTGATAAATATAAGATATAATTTTATATAACTACTTATTAAGGATTAGAAATGTCATTAAATACAAATAATTTTCTTATATCAGGCGAACGTATAGAAGAATTACAGCAAATTGCTGAAGAAAATATGTTTATGCACGCATCTCAACTTAACGACTGGAGAGGTAAACTAAATATTTTTGTTAAGGGCGAAGGAGTTTGGGTAGAGGATGCAAAAGGAAAAAGATACTTGGATTCAATGGGAGGTTTATGGTACAAAGCTGCAGGATATGGGAGAAAGGAAATAGCAGACGCAGTATATAATCAAATGACTCAGATTGAATCTTCACCTTCAGGTTCTGCTACAGTATCTCAGATAGAACTTGCAGGAAAAATAGCTAAATTATATTCTGAAAAATCATCTAGGTCTTTCTTCGTTTCTGGAGGTGCTGAGGCAGTAGAAACTGCTGTAAAGATGGCGAAAAAATTTTCTATTCTTAATGGAAAATCAGGTGCTTACAAAATATTGAGTCGAAGATACTCATACCATGGAGGAACTGCTATGGCAGTTAGTTTGGGTGGAGCTAAAACAGCTGATCCTATGGGGCCTACAATGCCAGGCGCAATACATGTTACAAACTGGAATTCGTATAGATTGCCTTTTTCTGGTGACCCTGTGGACGTTGCAATTAAGTGCGCTAACGAATTTGAAGAGGTCATAAAACATCAAGGCCCTGAGACAGTAGCCGCAATAATTGCAGAACCTGTGTCTGCCGCTTTTGGAATTCAGATACCTCCACAGGAATATTGGCAAAGGTTAAGAGAAATAGCTGATAAATATGATGTATTATTGATAGCTGATGAAGTTATCACTGGATTTGGTAGATTAGGTGAGTATTTTGGTCCAATGAATTGGGGAGTTCAACCTGACATAACAACAGTGGCAAAAGCCATAACAAGTGGATATGCTCCACTTGGTGCAGCGATTGCAACAAAAAAAGTTGCAGATGCTTTCACAGGTGGGGCAGAAGAAACATTTACCCATCTTATAACTTTTGGTGGGCACCCTTCTGCTTGTGCTGCTGCTTTGGCTAATCTAGAAATTTTTGAAAAGGAAGATCTTGTTGGTAACTCCAAGAAAATGGGTAATTATCTTTTTGAAAAATTATTGGAACTTAAAAAATATGATATTGTTGGAGATGTTAGAGGCGGTTTAGGACTTCTTGCAGCGGTTGAATTTGTTGCTGATAAAAAAGAAAAAGTGGCATTTCCAGCTAGTGCAAAATTAGCTAAAAAATTACCAAAATTCTTATTTGATAGAAATATTGTGACTTTCAGAGCAGGAGATATTATTTCAATTTGCCCACCACTATCGATTACAAAAAATGAAGTGGATTATATGGTCGATGCAATAGAAGACTCAATTATTGAGCTTAAAAAAGATTTAAATACTTAATTCTTATATATTTTTTTCTAGCAAAGTACGAAAAAATTTGTTATCTTTCATTGACTATATACATAAAAACTTAATTTACATTTTTTATAAAAACTAAAAATAGGGATAAGATATGCCTAGAACAGCTAAATCAACAACTAAAACAACTAGTAAGTCAAAAGTAAACGCTAAGTCAAAGAGCGCTAAATCCAAATCTACTGGAAAAAATGTAGATACTGATGGATTTGGTCAGAGTGCTTTGTCAGATGAAGTAGTCTTAGAGGTAAAAAATCTTGAGACACATTTCACCACAAGATGGGGCACAGTAAAAGCAGTAGATGGAGTTAGTTATCATGTTAGAAGAGGTGAAACTCTAGGAATTGTTGGCGAATCAGGTTCTGGTAAATCAGTTACTGCGTTTTCGTTAATGAGATTAGTCCCATCCCCTCCTGGAAAAATTGTTGGTGGACAAGTAAACTTGAATGGTAGGGAATTACTAGGTTTGTCTGAAAATGATATGACGCAGGTTAGAGGTGGAGAAATCTCAATGATTCTTCAAGATCCTATGCAAGCACTTAATCCTGTTTTCAACATAGAAAATCAAGTTGGCGAGGCAATTAAGATTCATCAAGGCCTTAAAGGTGATTCATTATGGAAAAAAATTGTAGATTCATTACAAAAAGTTAGAATTCCTGCTCCTGATACTCGTGCTAAGGACTTTCCTCATCAGTTATCTGGAGGAATGAGGCAGAGGGTTGTTGGTGCTATAGGGATTTCTTCTGCGCCGTCTGTCATTATTGCTGACGAACCTACAACATCTTTAGATGTAACTATACAAGCAGCATATCTAAGGCTTTTGAGGCAAATTCAACAAGAAGAGGGTGTAGCAATAATATTTATAACACACGATTTCGGTATAGTTGCAAAAATGTGTGATCGAGTAGCAGTTATGTATGCTGGTAGAATTGTTGAGGTTAGTGATGTCAGAACTATATTCAATGAACCATTACATGAATATACTAAAGCTCTGATAGGATCTGTACCTAAATTAGAAGAAAAAACAGGAAGGTTACCTCAGATTGAAGGTCAACCTCCACTTCTTTACGATCTTCCAGAAGGGGATGCATTTGCTCCTAGATCTCCACTGAAATTTGATGAAGAAGATGCAAAAGGTAGGCCTCCACTAGTAGAGGTGAAACCTGGACATTGGGTTCAATTATCCAAAAGTTCAGTTGCAGATTATGATAAATTCTCACACTTAATAGAAAAATAATTAGGAATAAGGTAAATGACTACAAAAAATAAATCAAAAAAATCAAGTTCTAGCATACCTGCAGCTCCTGGTATTAAGTCTAATTCAGACCCGATAATATCAGTTAGAAATCTAAAAAAATGGTATCAAGTTGGTGGAGGTGTTTTTAATTTTGGGGCTAAAAGTTATCTTAAGGCAGTTGATGATGTAAGTTTTGATATAGAAAGAGGTAAAACATTCGGGCTTGTTGGTGAATCAGGATGTGGAAAAACTACAACTTTAAAGGTATTACTTGGGCTTGAAGAACTAACAGGCGGACAGATATTTTTTGAAGGCGAAGATGTAGCTCAAATGTCAAAAGATAGAAGAGGTGAGTTCAGAAGATCTGTTCAGGCAGTTTTTCAAGATCCATGGTCATCCCTAAATCCTAGAATGAAAGTAGGCTCAATTGTTGGAGAGCCATTAGAGATACAGGGGAAAATGACTAAAAAGGAAATTTCACTTCGTGTTGGTGACCTTCTTAGTGAAGTTGGACTAAACCCTTATCAAGCAAATCTATATCCTCATGAATTTTCAGGTGGACAAAGACAGAGAATTGGAATTGCAAGAGCTCTATCCTTGAATCCTAAGGTTATAGCGCTTGATGAACCTGTTTCAGCACTAGATGTATCTATACGAGCTCAAATAATGAACTTATTGGTGGATCTACAAGAAGAGCATGGTCTTGCATATTTATTAGTAGCTCATAATCTAGCTACTGTTAGATACATGTGCCATGATACAGCGGTTATGTATCTTGGAGTTGTACAAGAATGTGGAGATACAGAAGCTATATTTAATAATCCAATGCATCTTTACACAAATGCATTAGTTTCAGCAGCATTACCTTCTCACCCAGATATACAAAGAGAAGAGTTTTTGCTTCCTGGTGAAGTTGTTTCACCTATTGATCCTCCTCCTGGAGATGTATTTATGACTAGAACCCCTTTGAAAGTGGATAAATCACATAAATATGCTAACGAAAGACCTCCATTGGTAGAGGTTGAGAAAGATCACTGGGTGGTTAAGACTCCGTGGTCATTAGCAGAAGATGCTGGTTTAAAGGTCAAAATTGAAGGTCACAAAGGTGTCTAATTCTTAGAAGAGTAACTATTACTTCTTCATAACTTATACGTATTTTATTCTGATATAATTGTATGGTCTTATATAAATATAAAGGAATACAATTATGAAGTTTAAGATTACGTTGATAAGTATAATTTCAATTGCGCTTACTGCTTGTGGTATTGTTGATACTGAAGCTGCAAATGAGGCATTGGACCTAAAAGCGCAAGTTCTTGATATTCAGGCTAATCAAATAGAGCCTTTATTAGAACAACTAAGTGTTTTAAAGGATGAAATAGATCCAAAAGAACAAGAAATTGAAGAATTACAAGATCAAAGAGATAGACTGTATGATGAAGGCGAGAGAATTGGGCGAGATTTTGAAGACGAAATGAATCAAAAATATGAAATGTTATTCCGTAGTGGAGACGATGCTAGAGATGAATTCTACGATGCAGTAGATGATCAATATAAGGCTCTTGAAAAAGAAAGACGCGATTTTGATCGTAATCAAGAAGATATGTGGGATGATATAGACGACCAAACACAAGATATCTGGCGTGCGTTTGAAGATGAAAGATACAATAGACAAAAAAGTATTCAAGATGCTTTTGCTTTCATACAAGAACAACAAAATGCTATCCAACTAGAAGAAATGGAGATAGATGAGAAAAGATTTGAGATTGAAGATCAATTAGATCCATTATGGGAACAAATTGATGTATTACATAGGCAACAAGAAGATATATGGCACAATGAAGAAAATAATATAGATTATAGAGCTATTATCAATGATAAACATGAGCAAATGGACCAACTTCATGATCAAATGGAGGGGGCATGGGAACAGGCAGAAGTTGATTGGGCTATGTTAGATACCCTAAGAGATGAAGC